>Ga0315338_1000614_pt1 | contig 71623 bp, 70 predicted proteins | sample ASW8metaG_FD_204518 | JGI IMG/M metagenome (GOLD analysis project Ga0315338, IMG submission 204518) | Ammonia-oxidizing marine archaeal communities from Monterey Bay, California, United States - ASW #8 | ecosystem: Environmental > Aquatic > Marine > Coastal | place: USA: California | collected...
ATCACGCTGGCGTGTCACGCGTCGAGATCGAGCGTGCGGCCAACAAGTTGAAAGTCGATATCCACACAGCCCGTCCCGGTATCGTGATCGGGCGTAACGGTTCAGAGGTCGATCGACTAAAAAAGGATATCGAAGGCCAGACCAGTCGCGAGGTGTACGTCAACATCCAAGAGGTGCATCGTCCTGAGCTCGATGCCAAGTTGGTTGCTGAAAACATTGCGCTTCAGTTACAACGCCGGGTTGCTTTCCGTCGTGCTATGCGCCGCGCAGTAGAAACCGCGATGAGGTTCGGCGCGGAAGGGATCAAAGTTCGCTGTGGCGGTCGCTTGGGCGGACTCGAGATCTCTCGCGCGGAGTGGTACTTGCAAGGCAATTTGCCGCTGCATACTTTGCGAGCAGATATCGATTATGGATTCGCGGAGAGCGCTACGACCTACGGCCAGATCGGTGTAAAGGTTTGGGTGTATCGTGGGCAGATTTATGACGTGAATGACCGCGGTGCGAAAGGCCAGTGAGTTCGCAACGATTTGGTTCTGGAGGTACTGAACAATGCTGATGCCAAAAAAGATTAAACGACGCAAAGTTCACCGTGGGCGAAGGCGCGGGCAAGCCACACGTGGCGCAGTGGTTAAGTTTGGCGAGTTCGGCCTTCAGGCAGTGGAATGCGGATGGATTACGAATCGCCAGATCGAGGCCGCACGTGTTGCGATGACGCGCCATGCGAAGCGCGGGGGGAAAGTTTGGATCCGTATTTTCCCTGACAAGCCGGTTACGAAAAAGCCTGCCGAGACCCGCATGGGAAAAGGAAAAGGCGCGCCCGAGGAGTGGGTGGCTGTGGTGCGTCCAGGACGCATCCTTTATGAAATGGAAGGAGTTTCTGAGGAACTCGCTCGTGAGGCGATGCGCTTGGCGGCTTCAAAATTGCCCATACGCACACGTGTTACACGCCGTCTTGAGAAGGAAATCGGATGAAACCCGACACACTTCGTGATTTATCGCCTGCCGAATTGGCAGCTAAGTCGGAGGAGCTACGTGAGCAGCTCCTGAAACTCCGATTTCAGCAGTCAACCGGGCAGATTGAGAATCCGCAGATGCTCCGTGGTGTCCGGAGAGACATTGCGCGTGTGATGACGGTGTTAAGGGAGAAAGAGCTTGGGGTGGCGGTGCCGTTAGCTCCGACAGAATCTCATACTATTTCCGACAACAAATCTACAGACACAGAAGTTGGAACAGATTAAGGAAACGGGTTGATGGTTGCTGAAGAACAGACAATGAGCAAAGCGAAGGCCCGGGGACGAGGTCGCGAAGAGGTAGGGGTCGTGGCGAGTGATGGTATGGATAAAACTATTGTCGTCACAGTTGAGCGGGCCTCACCTCATCCGCTCTATCAGAAGATCGTTCGTGTGCGTCGCAAGTTTGTTGCCCACGACGAAAAAAACGATTGCCGCACTGGTGACCGGGTTCGGATTGTTGAGTGCCGCCCGATGTCGCGTCGTAAGCGATGGCGTGTGGCGGAAGTTATGGAACGTGCTCCGCGTACGTAGCTGTCCGCTATCGAGGAATTCGTCATGATTCGTATGCAAACAATATTGGAAGTCGCAGACAATTCGGGGGCACGCAAGATTGCCTGCATTACTCCTATCGGCGGCTCCGGCATTGGAAGGACGGCTGGTATCGGTGACATCATCTCAGCTTCCGTGAAGGAAGCAGTGCCACGGGGGACTGTCAAGAAGGGGGAGGTTGTGCGTGCCGTGATCGTGCGCACTGCCAAAGAGACAAAACGTCCTGATGGCTCGTACATTCGATTCGATAACAATGCAGCGGTGCTGATTAACGACAGCAACGAGCCTATAGGCACCCGTGTTTTCGGTCCGGTAGCTCGTGAACTTCGGGAACGCCGATTCATGCGAATTGTGTCGCTGGCTCCGGAGGTGCTGTAGTTATGCCCCGTCGAATCAATATCCGTAAGAACGACCAGGTCTACGTCATAAGTGGGAAAGACCGAGGCAAGACGGGTCGCGTCATGCTGGTGCTTCCAAGGGAAGAGAAGGTTCTTGTCGAGGGAGTGAATATGGTGAAGAAAGCTGTGAAATCGAACCCCCAGAAGAATGTCAAGGGTGGACTTGTTGAGAGTGAGCGGCCGTTGCACATCAGCAACGTGGCGATTGTGTGCCCTGAGACGAACGCTCCCTCGCGTGTTAGGCGCAAGACCCTACAGGACGGGAGCAGGGTTCGTGTAGCTGCCAAGTCGGGTGCAACGTTGGATAAGGTTTGATTATGGTTGCTCGGCTAAAAGAACGGTACAGGGATGATCTTCAAGGCCAACTCCAAGAGGAACTTGGCCTGTCAAACCCGATGGCGGTTCCCAGATTGTTAAAGATCGTTGTCAATGTGGGTGTAGGGCGCGCCACGCAGGACATCAAGGAACTCGATCGGGCCGTAGAAGAACTCGCGGCGATCACTGGTCAGAAACCTAGTATTCGCAGGGCACGAAAGTCGGTGGCTTCGTTTCGATTGCGCGAAGGTATGCCGATCGGTGCTATGGTCACACTGCGTGGCGAACGTATGTTCGAGTTTCTTGACCGACTGATTTCTATCGTTCTGCCCCGGGTGCGTGACTTTCGAGGGGTATCTCGTTATGCATTCGACGGCCGTGGAAACTATACGATAGGCCTTAAGGACCAGTTAATTTTCCCCGAGGTTGATTACACTCAAGTTGACCGTGTCCGGGGAATGAACGTCACGATCTGCACAACTGCAGAAAGCGACGAACCGGCACGTGCTCTTCTCCAGAGTCTCGGAATTCCCTTCCAACAACAGCAACAGGGATAGAACGTGGCAACCACTGCATGGATAGCAAAGGCTAAGCGTAAGCCGAAGTTTAAGTCCCGCACAATTAACCGATGTCGTATCTGTGGGCGCGTCCGTGGATATTTACGCCGCTTCCAGATGTGCCGGATTTGTTTCCGGGAGCGCGCTCTGCGCGGTGAGATCCCAGGTGTCCGTAAGGCGAGCTGGTAGGAAATCGAACTATGATGACTGACCCTATTGCCGACATGCTAACCCGGATTCGTAACGGGTTGAACGCGAAGCACGACTCCGTTGTCATGCCCTCTTCGGGGCTCAAGAAGGAAATCGCTCGTATTCTTAATGAAGAGGGGTTTGTCGGAGAAATTGAACTTGAACAAGGTGAGAACGCTAGCAACATAGAATTGTCTTTGAAGTATGTGGAGGGCCGAAAACCAGTGATCCGTGGCCTTGAGCGAGTCAGCAAGCCTGGGTGTCGAGTCTACTGTGGCAAAGAAGACGTGCCAGTTGTGCTCAACGGTTTGGGAGTGGCAATTATTTCAACATCGCAAGGTTTGTTAACCGATCGTCGTTGTCGGGAACTTGGTGTCGGCGGCGAAGTCATTTGTAAAGTCTGGTAGCCATGTCAAGAATCGGATTAATGCCAATTACTTTGCCGGAAGGAGTTTCCGTCCAGCAGAAGGGCGATGCGCTGAAGATTAGCGGCCCGAAGGGTGAACTGGATAGCCCGGTGCCGCCGGGGATCACCATGATCGAAGAAGAGCATGGCCTGCGTTTCGAGCGTGCCAACAACGAGAAGCAAACCCGTGCATACCACGGCCTGGCCCGTGCACTTGCAGCCAACGCCGTACAAGGTGTCCACGAGGGCTTTCATCGCGACCTTCTAATTGAAGGAATTGGCTATCGGGCCAAGATGGAAGGCAAAAGCCTCGTCTTGCAACTTGGGTTTTCACACCCGGTGAACTTTCCAGTGCCGGACGGCATCGAAATCAACGTTGAGGATCAAACCAAGGTTTTCGTCAACGGAATTGACAAGCAGCAAGTGGGTGAGATTGCGGCGCAGATACGACGTTTCCGCCCCCCTGACGCCTACAAAGGCAAGGGAATTCGTTACGCCGATGAGATTGTACGCAAGAAAGTCGGCAAAGCTGGTGTCAGTGCATTGGGGGCTTGAAGGGATATGTTGAAACAACGGCGCAAGAAGAAAGAGATCCGACGGGCTGGTGTGCGGCAGCGAATTCGTCGTCGCGTGAGTGGTACTGCGGAGAGGCCTCGTCTCACGGTATTTCGTTCTGTTCGCCATTTGCACTTGCAATTGATAGACGATGTCGAGGGCAAGACTTTGGTATCAGTTTCCACCCAGGAGGCCTCATTTAGGGAGCAGAGTTTTAGATACGGAGCCACGGTCCCAGCTGCCTCCGCAGCAGGCAAAATGCTTGGCGAGCGCGCCAAGGCTGCGGGTATTGTAAAGATTGTATTCGACCGTGGTGGTTATGCGTATCATGGTCGCGTCCGTGCTGTTGCTGATGCTGCACGGGAAGTTGGTCTCGAGTTTTAGCCAGGAAGGTCTGACCATGAGCCATATTGATCGAATTGATCCGGATTCGCTGGAGCACGAGCTTCAGGACACTGTTGTTGCCATTAACCGTGTTACCAAGGTTGTCAAAGGCGGTAAGAACCTCGGCTTTAACGCGTTAGTGGTTGTCGGTGACCGGCATGGCCATGCCGGTTACGGTCTTGGCAAAGCAAAGGAGGTGCCCCTGGCCATCCGCAAGGCGGTCCAGGTGGCACGTAAGGATCTGCGTGAGTTCCCGATGATGGGGACAACGATTCCGCACCATGTTATCGGGAAGTTCGGGGCCGGCCGAGTTCTGCTCAAGCCTGCTTCTCCCGGTACTGGGGTTATTGCGGGTGCTGCGATTCGGGCTGTGGTTGAACTCGCTGGTTACCAGGACATCCTGACAAAGTGTCTAGGTTCCCATAACCCGCACAATATGCTGAAAGCGACGTTCGACGCCCTTGGCCAGCTTCGCGATGGAGAGATGATCGCCAAGATGCGCGGACTAAACCCCGACAGCGTTGAGCCATACCAGAGCTACAGCGACATTAACGGCTAGAGGACGGGGGACGAGAGAGTGGTAAAGAACGCATCCGTTTTGCGAATCCGCCAGGTTCGTAGCCGCATCGGCCAGACGCTAAGACAGCGTGAGGCTCTGCGCACACTTGGGCTTCACCGCATCGGACAGGTTGTTGAGCGGCCTGACAATCCGGCTGTCCGTGGCACGGTACGGGCCATCGGACATCTCGTACGAATCGAGGGGCCTGATCTGCCGCAGGAAGAACCAAAACTGAAGCAAACTAGCATCGCTGCTGTGAAGGAGTCTGGGAAGCCGGACAAGGCTACCTCCGCTGCTGAGGCACCGTCTGCTCCGAAGACGGCCAAGAAGAAGACGACCAAGAAGAAGTCGGCCAAGAAGAAGTCGGCCAAGAAGAAGACGACCAAGAAGAAGTCGACCAAGAAGAAGTCGACCAAGAAGAAGTCGACCAAGAAGAAGACGACCAAGAAGAAGTCGAGTGGAGGTAAATCATGAAGCTGCACGACGTGCGGAAGAAGTCCGGCGCCCGGCAGCCTCGTAAACGCGTTGGTCGAGGCCGTAGCTCAGGAACTGGCAAGACCAGTGGGCGTGGCCACAAAGGTGCCAAGTCGCGCTCAGGATACAAACGGAAGGTGGCGTTTGAGGGAGGGCAGATGCCACTTGTGCGCCGTATCCCAAAGCGGGGATTCCCCAACTATCCTTTCCGTAAAGCGTGGGCCGAGGTAAATCTAAGCCAGCTCGATCGTTTCACCAGCGGTGAAATTATCGATCCCGCGACGCTCGCTAAGTGCGGCTTAACCAAAGGGCGGTTTGACGGCATCGTCATTCTTGGGCGAGGTGAGCTTGAGGTAGCGGTGACTGTCAGGGCACATCGTTTTTCCAAGACTGCGGCCGAAAAAATTGAGGCTGCAGGCGGCAAGGCTGAGGTCATCCACCTGAATGGTCCTGAGACTGAAACTGCTGCTGAATTGACTGACAAGCCTGAAGTCGCCGAGATAGCGACGTCCGAGTCTGAGGCTACAGAGGCGGAGTTCGTCGAAGGTAGCGAGAATGGGACTGCCGAGGAGACGGTTGGGAGTGTTGCTGAAGATGTCGAAGGAGCAGCAGCAGAGGCCACGGAGGTTGTTAGTGGTGAAAATGAGACTGTCGAGGCTTCAGGCGATGACGATGAGGCAACCGAGTGAAGGACACGGTCCGTAATATTTTTGCGATTCCCGACCTACGGAACCGCGTTCTGTATACCTTCGGCTTGCTCGCAGTGTTTCGTATCGGGGCGAATATCCCGATTCCGGGTGTCAACTCTGATGCAATTCTTGAGTTCTTCAACGCGCAGCAGGGGAATTTCTTTGGCTTGGTAAACTTGTTTTCCGGCCAGGCTCTGAGCCAGATGACGGTGTTTGCTCTTGGCATTATGCCGTACATTTCGGCTTCGATCATTCTGCAACTTCTTACTGTTGTTTGGCCGTACCTGGAGAAGTTACAGAAGGAGGGAGAGCTTGGAAAAAAGAAGATCACACGCTACACACGTTATCTGACAGTTGGGTTATCAATCATTCAGTCGGCTGGTATCTCCTTCGCGCTTGAGGCTCAAGCTGGCAACCAACCGTTCGTTCTGAATCCGGGCTGGGGATTCCGGTTTATGGCGATACTGACATTGACCACCGGCACCGCGTTTCTAATGTGGCTCGGTGAGCAAATCTCTGAACGTGGTGTCGGGAACGGTATCTCGCTGCTGATCTTTTCAGGGATCGCGGTGGGTTTGCCGAGCGGCATTATTAGTACCTACGCGCAACTTGAAGTCGGGTCTTTGAACATCTTTACGATGTTGATCCTGGTTGTAGTGATGGTTGGCGTCACAGGCTTCGTCGTTCTCATGGAGAGTTCCCAACGACGCATACCGGTACAGTACGCCAAACGTGTGGTTGGCCGGAAAATGTACGGCGGGCAAAGCACTCATTTGCCAATTCGTGTCAATACAGCCGGCGTTATTCCCGTCATCTTTGCATCTTCGATTATCATGTTTCCACAGACGATCACCCAGTTTGTGACGCATCCATGGGCGCAAGCAGTCACGGTGGCGCTCACCTGGGGCCATCCTGTGTACACGATCATGTATGCGGCAAGCATCATCTTCTTTTGTTACTTTTATACAGCAATCATTTTTAATCCGGTCGATGTGGCCGACAATATGAGAAAGTACGGCGGGTTTATTCCTGGCATCCGCCCCGGCAAGCGCACGGCTGACTATATTGACGGTGTCCTGACACGCCTCACGTTCATTGGCTCCATTTACCTGACGTTGGTCTCTCTGTTACCGCAGTTCTTAATGGCGGGCTTCCAGGTCGCCCCGATTCCCCTCATTGGGCCGTTGCTGGACAGTGCATTGCCAATCTGGTTCACGACTGGACTGGGGATCAACTTCTATTTTGGTGGCACTTCTTTGCTGATTCTTGTTGGAGTCGCGATGGACACGGTAAGGCAGGTTGAGAGTCAACTAGTTATGCGACACTACGAAGGTTTTATGAAGGGTGGGCGGATCAAAGGTCGCCGCTACTGATGTTGTCGCTGGGAGCACCATTGTGCTGATTGTTCTTCTTGGTCCCCCCGGGGCAGGCAAGGGCACACAAGCTGCTCGTTTGTCGGCCAAATACGGTATTCCGCAGATTTCGACCGGTGATATGTTGAGAGCGGCGGTTGCAGCTACTACCCCGCTCGGTGAGAGGGTGAAAGGGATTATGGAGGCAGGGGAACTTGTCCCGGATGACGTTATGCTTGAGGTTGTTGAGGATCGACTCTCTCAACCCGATTGTGCTTCGGGAGCAATCCTTGATGGGTATCCGCGTACTGCGGGCCAAGCGGAAACGCTGGACCCGCTAGTGTGGCGCATCGGCCAAGGACGAAGCAGTTTGGTTCTTGTGCTTGACGTTCCGGAGGAAGAGGTTATACGGCGTATCTCTGGTCGTCTCGAGGAAGCAGGTGAAGCAGGTAAGCGGGACGATGACGAAGATCACGTTGTTTTGGAACGCCTACGTGTCTACCGGGAACTTACCGAACCGCTTGTGGAATTTTACCGAGACAAGGGTGTCATGACCGAGATAGTTGGTGTCGGCACGGTTGACGAAATCTTTGACCGAATGGATGCCACTGTGCGGGAGCATCTACAGGGATGATCATTTGCAAATCGAGGACCGAGCTTGAAATCATGCACCGGGCCAACCAGGTGGTGTCCCAAGTTTTAGGTGAGCTTGTTCGGCGCGTGCAGCCAGGAGTCAGCACAGGCGAGCTTGATGAGTACGCCGAGGGTCGGGTGCGTGAACTTGGAGGGGAACCGGCCTTTAAGGGGTATCGTGGCTTTCCGGGGAGTGTCTGCGCGTCATTTAATGAAGAGGTTGTGCATGGTATTCCGGCGCACGAGCGCAAAGTCGCGCCGGGAGACGTGCTTAGTATGGACCTGGGAGTCAAAATTGAGGGCTTCTATGGTGATTCGGCCACGACTGTAGCTGTCCCTCCGGTGGATGTCGAAATTGAACGACTCTTGCGGGTAACTGAAGAGTCACTACAACGTGCCATTGATCAATGCCGAGTCGGCAAGCGTGTTGGAGACATATCACACGCTGTGCAGTCACACGTTGAGGCGGCTGGATTTTCTATTGTTCGCGAGTTTGTTGGTCACGGCATTGGGTCGGTGCTACATGAAGACCTTCAAATCCCCAATTTCGGGCGACCTGGAATCGGTCAAAGGCTGCGTGGTGGAATGGTTTTAGCAATCGAGCCTATGGTGAACATGGGGACGCATGAAGTTGAAATCCTGGACGATGGCTGGACTGCAGTTACCAAGGATCGTCGGCCGTCGGCTCATTTCGAACACAGTGTGGCTATAACTGAAGAAGGCCCCTGGGTTCTGAGCGCGCCACAGACGCATATGCGTAAAGCAAGTGGTTACGCATAAGGAATGGATCCCGAGGACGAATGTCGGAAAAAGAAGAAGTAATAGAAGTCAGAGCGAAGGTTACCGAGTGCCTGCCTAACGCCAGTTTTCGTATCGAACTGGAGAACGGGCACAAGGTATTAGCGTATATCTCTGGGAAAATGCGCAAATATTTTATTCGTATTCTCCCGGGCGATGAGGTGCTCGTTCAACTTTCTCCCTACGACTTGTCTCGGGGACGAATCATCTACCGATATAAATGAGGGGACGGGTTGGCTGTCGGACGGGGCAGCAGGCTGTTAAAATGGCCTGCTTCGCGTCCGTTCAGGACGACCCCCCGAAAAGGTGTTATTCGTGAAGGTTCGTGCATCAGTGCGTCGCATGTGTGACAAATGCCAGATCGTCAACCGTCGTGGACGGGTGTATGTGATCTGCGAAAACCCGAAGCATAAACAACGACAGGGATAGTCGACTGAACCACTGTTAGGTTTGTCGAAGGAGACTTGGGATGGCTCGTATTGCCGGAATTGACTTGCGCTTGGATAAGCGCATCGAGATTGCGCTAACCAGTATTTATGGCATTGGCCGAGGACGGTCGCTTGAAATACTTGCCAGCGCTAAAGTCGAGCCGGATCAACGGGTAAAGGACCTCACTGAACAAGAAGTCAGTCGTATTCGCCAGATTATTGACCGCGATGGGGGAGTGGAGGGTGATCTGCGCAAGGAAGTTCAGATGAACATCAAGCGACTGATCGAGATCGGTACATACCGTGGACTTCGCCACCGTCGCAACATGCCGGTCCGAGGCCAGAATACTAAAAACAACTCTCGGACTCGGAAGGGTCCTAAGCGATTGGCCGTAAAGAAGAAGAACGTGGTCGCACGTCACTAGGAACGCAAAATCAGATGGATAAACGCAAAACAGGAAAAAAGAAGGCTAAGAAGAACGTGCCTGATGGCATTGCCCATATTCAGGCCTCGTTCAATAACACTTTGATTTTAATCTCAGACCGTGACGGAAATGCGGTGGCTTGGTCGAGCGCCGGCTCAAATGGTTTTAAAGGTTCGCGTAAGGGGACGCCGTTTGCAGCACAGATCGCCGCCCAGGACGCGGCGCAGAAGGCACGGGAGCACGGAATGAAGCGTGTGGAGGTTCGTGTCAAGGGCCCAGGTTCAGGCCGCGAATCGGCAATGCGCGCCCTACAGACTGCTGGACTCGACGTCATTTCGGTGCGCGATGTTACCCCGATCCCACACAACGGCTGCCGCGCACGGAAGCGCCGCAGGGTCTGAGGACAGGCAGAGGAGGAAGTAGTGGCTCGCTACATTGGTCCCGTATGCAGACTTTGTCGACGCGAAGGCTCTAAGCTGTTCCTAAAGGGCAGCCGTTGCTTGTCGGACAAGTGTGCCATTGAGCGCCGGAACTACCCTCCGGGGCAGCACGGTCGTCGTCGAGGGCGTCGCCCGTCGGATTACCAGGTGCAGTTACGTGAAAAGCAAAAGGTCAAACGTATCTATGGCATCTTCGAACGTCAGTTCCGCAAGTATTTTAAAGAGGCGGCACAGCGCAGAGGGATCACTGGTGAGGCTCTTCTAATCGGCCTTGAGCGGCGCCTCGATAACGTCGTGTACCGGATTGGGTTGGCTCTTTCGCGCGCCCATGCCAGGCAGATCGTCCGACATGGGCACATCCAAGTGAATGGTGGTCGCATCGATATTCCGTCATATCAAACTAGTCAGGGTGATGTTATCGCGGTGGCACCGGGCTCGAAGAACAATGTCGAAATCAAGATGGCTGCTGAAAATGCTGTGGCTGTCCAGACGCCTAACTGGTTACAGGCTGATCTCGACGCGCTACAGGGGAACGTAGTCCAATTGCCGACGCGTGTGGACGTCGATATTGAGATTCAAGAACAGCTAATCGTCGAGCTTTACTCGAAGTAACGAGTTCCTCGACAACACAACAGAAGAGAATCGCACCCGCGCTGCGGGGAGATCAGGAAGGATGAGGAGAATGCTTTGGACCGGTTTCCAGCGGCCCAAGAGGCTTGAGTTCGATCTGGAGTCACTGACGGACCGTTACGGCAAATTTTCTGCCCAGCCGTTCGAGCGTGGTTTCGCAGTTACGGTTGGTCATGCCATGCGCCGCGTGTTGCTTTCATCCATCGAGGGTGCCGCAATCACAGGTATCAAGATCGAAGGGGTGCTTCATGAATTCAGTTCGCTCCCCGACATTGTTGAGGACACTACAGATCTGATTCTAAATCTTAAGAACATTCCTTTTAGATTGCATACTAGCAAGCCTAAAACTCTCGTTCTTAATGTAAAGCGGGCGGGAGAAGTAACCGCCGGGGATATTGAGCAAGACCCGGATTTTGAGTGCCTGGCTCCTGATACACATATCTGCACCGTGTCTAAAGGTGGCCATTTGTCAATGGAGCTGCGTCTCTGTAATGGGCGTGGGTACGTATCCGGCGACCGCAATATTCAAGAAGATATGAGCGTCGGTTGGATCTTGATGGACTCGGTACACTCACCGGTGCGCAGAGTTAATTATGTGGTTGAGACTGCTCGCCTGGGACGTGATACGAGTTATGAGCGGCTGGTTCTCGAATGCTGGACCAACGGTACGGTCTCACCTGACCGCGCTGTGGCCCTTGCCGCAAAGCTGATCCGGGACCATCTCGCCATCTTTGTTGATTTCGAGGAAGAACCGGAAGAAGAGGTCGTAGAAATAGATGAGGACCTGAACGCTTTTCAGGCCACATTGGATAGGCCTGTGGACGAACTTGAGCTGTCGGTTCGGTCCTACAACTGCCTGAAGAATGCTGAGATTCAAACGATTCGGGACTTGGTCCAAAAGACCGAATCCGAGATGCTCAAGACGAAAAACTTTGGCAAGAAATCTCTGGAAGAAATAAAGGAAGTCCTCGCGGAACTTGATCTGGCGCCGGGAATGGATTTGTCGGACCTTCCCGCCCCACCGGCGAATTGACACACCGCGATACGGAGTAGCGAACCATGCGCCACCGGAAAAAGGTCGCCAAGCTGGGCCGTAATGCTTCGCATCGCCAAGCGATGCTTCGGAACCTCGCCACAGATCTATTACGTCATGAGCGTGTGACGACAACGTTAGCTAAAGCCAAGGCGGTTCGTCCTTTCGCTGAACGGCTGGTGACACTAGGCAAACGCGACACGCTTCATTCCCGTCGCCATGCCTCCCGAGTCATCCGAGACAAGGATGTCCTGACCAAAGTCTTTAATGAATTAGCGCCGCGCTACGCTGAGCGACCGGGTGGTTACACCCGTATTATGCGACTTGGCACCAGGGCTGGTGATCGAGCCGAAATGGCTATCATCGAGATGGTGGGTGCGGCAGGTTCATCGGACTAGGCAGTTGTTTTGGGCCGTTAGCTCAGTTGGGAGAGCGCCGGCCTCGCATGCCGGAGGTCGGGGGTTCGAATCCCCCACGGTCCACTGCGTTCTTCGGTGGTCTCGCTGACTGAGTTAATCAGAGTTGCTTAAACGCTCGTTGCCTCTAATCTTCTTCGCCGGCAAAACTCATTGGGTCTAGGGTCGAGGTGTCACCAATCTCGTGACCTTCTTCTTTGGCCTTCAGGAGACGACGCATGATTTTTCCGGAACGTGTCTTCGGTAATGTTTCGACGAACTCGATTGAATCGGGACGAGCTATTTTGCCGATAGTTCGAGCCACATGATCCCGTAATTCATTGCGTAGGTTATCGCTTGGGTTCGTATCGATGGAAAGAATCACGAACGCTTTTGGCACTTGGCCTTTGAGGTCATCAGCTACACCGATGACCGCAGCCTCAGCCACCGCTTTATGTGCAACTAACGTGCTTTCGATTTCCATGGTTCCGAGCCGATGACCAGCGACATTTAGCACGTCGTCCATGCGGCCGAGTACTCGTATGTATCCGTCCGTATCGCGCACAGCTGCATCGCCGGCTGCATAGCAACCGGGCACCGCTGTCCAATATGTTTCGACGTAGCGGTCGTGGTCTCCATAGATGGTTGCCAACATCGACGGCCAAGGTCTACGAACTACAAGCCAGCCTCCTTTGCCCGGGGCGCACGGGTTGCCCTCCTTATCCACCACATCGGCCTCGATGCCCGGGAAAGGAAGGCCTGCTGAACCAGGTTTTTGTGGTTCTGCGGGCAGCGTTGCAATTAGGATCGATCCGGTTTCCGTTTGCCACCAAGTATCGACGATGGGACAACGGCCTTTGCCAATGACGCGATCAAACCAGCGCCATGCCTCGGGATTGATAGGCTCCCCTACAGTACCTAATAGACGTAGGCTGGAAAGGTCGAAACGGTTTGGCCAATCTTCGCCAGCACGCATGAACATGCGAATAGCGGTTGGAGTAGCATACAAAATGTTTATTCCGTATCGATCAATAGTTCGCCACCAGCGGCCTATGTCTGGGTAGTCTGGTGCTCCCTCGGCCATAAAGACCGTGGCGCCGTTCAGCAGGGGCCCATACACCACATAAGAGTGGCCAGTGACCCAACCCATATCGGCTACACACCAGTACAAATCAGTGTCCTGCAGATCAAAGACCCACTTGGTTGTCAGGTAGGTACCCACCATATAGCCGCCATGGCGATGTTGGATGCCTTTCGGGCGACCAGTCGTTCCAGAAGTGTAAAGAATGTACAGTGGGTCGTTGGCCTCCATGACCTCTGTGTCTGCTTCGGTAGAAGCGTCAGCGACAAAGTCGTGCCACCAGATATCGCGATCGTTGACCATTTCGACTTCGACGCTACAGCGTTGGTGAACAATGACGCACTCAAGAGTGGGACACTCAGCGGCGGCGGCATTGGCTGCAGATTTGAGTGGGACAACCTTGCCTCGATAGTACGCACCATCTGCAGTAATCAGTGCCTTGGCTTTGGCATCCTGGATACGGTCACGGAGTGCATCAGCGGAAAATCCACCGAACACAACGCTATGGACGGCCCCGATTTTGGCCGATGCCAGCATTGCAATAGCAAGCTGTGGTGACACACCCATATACAGGGTAATTCGATCACCTTTGCCTATCCCGCGTGCCCGCAGAGCAGAGGCAAGTAGGTTTACCTCACGGGCGAGTTCGGCAAAGGTAAACACTTGACGGTCGCCGTTTTCTCCTTCCCAAATGAGCGCTACCTTGTGCCGCCTCCAGGTTAGGAGATGTCGCTCAATGGCGTTGTAGACAATGTTGCATTGGGCGCCAGGGAACCAAGAAAAGTCGGGAGGGTCTCCCTCGAGAACGGTGTGCCAAGGTCGGAACCACTCAAGCTCATTAGCTGCAGCTTCCCATACCGCCTCTGGATCCTTGGCTGCAGAGGCGCGCTGGGCCGCAGGGTTAGCAATAACGGCGTTGGCAATGAAATCGTCGGGTGCCTCTACAGCTTCCTGTATCTCAAGGATGGAATCGAGAGCAGTCTCATCCATTCGGGGTGAACCTCCATGAATCCTGAAACCGGAAAGAATTAGCCTTGGTCGCGGGCCAGCTGAAGGAGTTCGTCAGTGCCTTCTTGTTCGACAAGTCCGGTAATGACTTCCTGAAGCCCTGCGGTTGCCTCTGGAATCGTCATTCGGTGTAAGTTCATGATGGCAGCGCGGCGGAGGCTGTCGTCCAGGTTAGTGCTGAGGGCAAGCTCTACAAGCGGTGCTGTCACCGACGCATCGCCGATACCACCCAGCGTGTCGATGGCATTCTTACTCACCATTCCGTCATTTGCTCGCGCCGTATCAGCTATCGCGGGGATTGCGTTAATGCTTAGTGTTTTTTCGAGCTCCACCAATGCCGTAATCTGCGCATCCCGGTTGCCGGACCGGAGTGCCTCAATGAAGGCTCCTTCTGCCTCAGTTTCCCCGATGAGACTGAGGGCACCGACAGCACGGTTTCGAGTGTCGGCGTCGTTATTGCTTAATGCCGCGGTTAGTGCCGGCACAGCCTGAGGGTCGCCGATGCGGCCCAATATCAGTGCCGCCCAGGCATGGACCTTCGGCGATTCGTCGTTCGAAAGATATTCAATAAGGGCAGGAACTGATTCAGGTACTTCGATAACAGCCTGATTTTGGATATATGTTCGGTCTGCTAGGGGGTCGTCGAGACGAACTTGATCCATCAAGGTATTCAAGGGTCCGCCACTGCCACCAGCGCATCCGACCGTGAATATAGAGAGGGCAGCAAGAATTGTGAGAATAGCAATATGGCGCGACATGGTGGCTCCTCCTTACAAGTCTTTCAGCGGGAAGTGCTCGATAGGTTCAATATTTCTCCGTTAGCCGCTGTACCACGAAGGTAACGAGACGGTCGAGAGAGGGTCCCGAAACACGCCAGCCGCGGTCCGTATTGCGCAAATGTACAGCGGTAGTTTGGGTGACCCCGTCTAGAGACGTTTTGGTTACTGTAACCTCCGCCCAATCGCCATCGATCTTGGCCGGAGTGACACCGTATTCGAAATCGGCGGGTCGAGTTTCCCGAAACAATCCCCATAGTAAAGTCTCAATCGAGTCCTCAAGGAACGATTCCTTGCCGCTACTTTCTACTACGAGGATCACCTCCTCAACCCTAATAGCGAGGCTTGGGGTGTCAAGCAGCGTGACGGCAGTATCGGGATCACCACTGCTGATGGCACGGATGTATTGGATTGCGACAACTTCGGGCTCGCCTGATGGCGCACAGGCTACGGCGCCGAGCAATGTGAAAACCATCACGGACGCCACGCCCCTCGGAAAGATCATCATTAACACACGTCGATCGGGGCAAGAACAGCGAACACTCAGGATACCATGGAGTCTGTTTCCATCGTCGTTCTCAGCGTTAACGCGTGAGGCTCATGGGCAGGCTGACAAGAGCACGACTGTAGGCGACGCGCCCTGCAACAATCGTTAGCATCGCCTCTGCGCGGCGAAGTGCCACTGGATCATCCGTCATTGGATCTTCACTCCACACTACGAGGTCCGCAGCACTGCCAGAAACAAGCTCGGCCGTACTGTCGCGTGGATTGCCAATTAGTGCCCGAATAAGTCGCGTATGCGAAACTATTTGAGATGCATTCCAGCCGCCAGCAGGGTAACCACTGACGTCTTGTCGAGTTAGTGCTGTTGCCATTGTTGCTAACGGACGCAATTCATAGGTCGGGGCGTCGGACGCAAAACTCAGGAGCGCTCCAGCGGCGACTAGGTCACTCCAGGCATGTGCTCGCGCCGCTCGTTCAATTCCGAGCAACTCATCTAAGTGGTATATGTCATTTGAAAAGCGCGCTGCAGCAATTGCAACGTTTAACCCCGCCGCCCGAGCCGCCCCTTCTTCCTTCGGGAGAAGATCAAAACCAATGATCATTCCGCCAACGACATCACTTTCGGCGATGGCGTCGAGGGCTATGTTCATGGCGCGGTCTCCTGATGCGTGTACATGTAGAGGCAACCCGGCTTTGTTACTCGCAGCGACCGCTGCGTTGACTGTCGCGGTATTGGTTGGATTCCCGGTCGTTGTGTGGCCCTCGTAGGGAGCGGTAAGAGCTGCGAGTTTTGACGCCAAGGGGCCGTCGAGTCGCAGCCCAACGGCCGTGACGTTAATCAGGGCGCTTTCTTGAACTTGTCGCTCAAGATTACTTCCTCTATACGCTAAAGCCGATCGCGGCGTCTGGCGGATATCGACACGCAACGGCAAAAGGCCCTGATATTCAAGCTTAAGGAGGGCTTCAATGGTTTCTGTGTCGACCGGCGTAGTCCCAGCCCGGGTGATTCCACGACTCGCGGCGTGCCGGGCTCCCTCTCCGAGCCATGTGGCACGCTCCGTGGCATCCCCGGCAAGTACGTTCACTATGGTGTCCAAGGAAGATCCGCTGACAATGCCGTTGGTTTGCTTATTAGCCACAGAAGTCATGGTGTCAGGGTTCACAGCGTTCATTACGCTGGGTAGGGACGCAATCCCGAGGCTGTTCAGCCATGCTGACTGTCTATTGCGGTGTAATAGCAAAATAGGCCGCTCGGTAGTCACCGCATCGAGTGCACTATGGTCGGGAAGCATCGGCGTAGGCCAATCGTTCTCGTCCCATCCCCAACCAATGATCCACCCGCTGGCGGTATTCGTTCCGGACGCGTTGCGAACCATTGCTTGTACTTCTTCAATGGTTGATGCAAGACGGACGTCGAGCGAAGTTGAACTCCAGCGACCCAATGCCTCGAGGTCTATCCAAGCGTCGTACGTTCCGGCTAGCACGCTGCTGCCTTCGAGGTTCATCTGTTGAGTGTACGGGCCAGCAAGCTCAAGAATTTCCGCGTTATTGCCAAGCGCGATAACCCTGTCACCATGAATCGCCAAAGCTGGTATCGGATCATTGGAATCTCCAAGTGGGTAGATAACTCCCCCGGTTAGAACAAGCTCGGGATAGTTTGAAACCGGTTGCGTGCATGCCACAGAGGCAAGCGTCCCCAGTATCACAATGATCAGCGCCCAAAACCTTCGCATGTCGGGAGTGTAGCAGGGGGGAAGATATGGCTGTCTGCTCGATTGACAGTGCGTCGTCCCATCACTACTTTCTCTTTTATGCCGCGCATACATATTGCCTTGACTGGCTTACTGGTCGCCTTTGTCGTTGCATTTTTACCGGCAACCGGAACCGTTCAGTTGTGGGGGGCGTCGTCGGTGGCAGCCCAAGAAAGTGAGGGCGTAGCGACGAATTGGGACTTGGTGAGGCCTATTCACTTCGACGAGTTGCGCACCTTGCGGGCGTTCTTTGAACGTGTCGACGTAAGTGGTGTCGCGAAAGATCTTGCGCGCCCGGTGGTGGGCAAGGAATACAGCATATCTGGTGCCGCCGCCCGTCTACCTCCCGAGTGGGAGGCTCCGTTTCTATTCGTCCAAGGGGCGATTGAGTATGTACCCTACGATGGGAGTGTTCGGGGGGCACGTGGGACACTCGAATCAGGTGGTGGTAACGCCATTGATCAAGCGCTATTGCTCGCCGCTCTGCTAGAAGCACGCGGAGGGGAGGTTCGTTTAGCGCGTGGCCGGTTAAAGTGGTCGCAAGCAGCGCTTCTAGTGATGGGGACCAGTACACCGAAGGCTCCTGAGGCTGGTGACCCATGGCCACGTTGGTTGGAGGGTGCCGCCGACCATTGGTGGATTCAAGCACGACGCAATGGGGAGTGGGTCGATCTTGATCCATCGTTTGTTGGTACTGCTGTTGGAGAGTCCATGGTCGCGCCATCTGAATGGCATGGGCAGCTCCCGTCAGAACTAGAAACCCGTGTTCAACTTGAGTTGCGTCATGGGGATCTCATCGTCATGGAAGTCGAGTTGCCGGCGGCGCAGGCGGTCGGTGAAACGGTGCTGTTGGGATTCACGTCCCGGTCAAGAGATGCCGTAAAGCTATGGGAGCTTTCCGAAACACTGGTGACCAGGGAACTTCAGGAGATGAAACGAATCGGTGTACGGCTCGGATTATTGCCGCAGCTACACCACACTCCCGGGGCGTCGAATCGGCTAACTTCACCTGGGCCGATAGAGCCCGTCGCCAGGCCGTTGGGACCACTTCTTGATACCGAGCCTGCTACCCCCGAGCCCTCGTTACCCCCACGGCCGCACCGTCCGGCGGCGTTTCAACGAATCTTTCTAGACCCAGAATCTGGGCCCTGGATAGCACGGCTTGAGGTATCTGGGAGGGTCCTTGAGGCCGGTCCTTTCGAGGGGGCAGGTCTAGATTCACTCTCGATTCGGATCACCGTTTTGGCGCCACGGGTGCCGGCACAGGTCATGGAAGTGCCTTGGGGAGGCGGTTCCGAAGGGAGCCTGGCATTGGTGATCGGGGCCGGTCGAGTTTCAGATGAACGACTCGCGGCTGGAGGTAGACTTCTTCACACTGGACTTAACCGCTTGGCTGGGTTGGAGCAAATGGCACGGAGTAACATGTTGCCGCCGATTTCTTACTTCGATGCTGTTGAAACTCTGGAGGTGGCAGCTCGCAGTGGATGGGATGTATTCAAGCAAGAAGTGCCGGGGGCACTGGCCTGGGCTTTATTGCATGGTATGGATCGTGTTTCTGACGAAAGCCCCGCCGCGCGCGTTGTGCGCCAGGGGTTGCGGTTGGCGACGGTACGCTGGCGCCCCCCTGGAGACGCGCATCCTGGCTCACTTGAGGTGATCGTGGACGATCCGGTGACAATTGGTCAGCTGAGCGGGCTAGCTTCTGCCGCGGCTCTTCGATCTGCCAACGGGCTCGTACAGTCAGCGGTGTTAAGCCAGATGCTCAATCGTTTGGTTGAAAGAGCACCGGAGACGGCATTTGACGTGACACTCCGAGCCATTGGAATGGGGCAGGGCCTTGCCGTTTTTGGTACCGAGAACCAATTGCCGAATGCTTGGCCCGCTGCAGTACGGGCTGAAGCAACTCTGGGACTGCGGGCTGGCTACAGGGTGATGGCTCCGCGGACATTCACAGATGAGCATTCGGGCTGGTGGCATGTTGGCGTTTTTGATGGGGAGATGGTGGGTTGGGTTCCAGGCGTTCAGAAGGCGCTTCAAGGCCGTGTCGACGTTGGTTCAGTTGGCCGACTTGTTAACTTTGACCGGCTTCTGGCATCGTTAGCGCCGCTACATCAGGCAACACGATGGTTAATTGATCTCTCCGGCAGAGGGCCTATGGCGCTAGCTTCGGTTCCATCTGCAGCCTGTGGATCGGCGGCGGTCGCTGCTGACGTGCTCGCGACAACCCTGCTGTCACCCTTTCCATATCCCGACGTGCTATCGCTTTGCGGTCCACGCTGATCGAGGAGCCAGAGCTGTGTTCCTTACTGTTGCGTTGTCTTCTCGATAGAATCATATGGAAACAGTGCGTCAACGACATCTGACCGAGTATCGCCATGGAAAGAACAACAAACCGTAGGGATTTCTCAAGGTTGCTTTGTCTGGTTGCAGCAACGTTCTTGCTGGTTGGCTTCGTGGCCTTCCCCAGTGTTGGTCACCCTATGCAGGATTGGAGGGACGATGAGTACCCAACTACTGCCGGAGCAGCAATGCGATTCTACGAAGGCTGGACCGATGATTGGACCCGCGGCCCGGCGGAGATGTTTCTGACTAATGAGGAGCGTGAGATTTGGAAGGCGCTGGAAGATGCCCAACAGCGTGAGGAGTTCATTAAATGGTTTTGGGATCGGCGGGACCCAGACGGCAGGCAGGTTGGCAACAAATTCAAGGACGCGGTTTATGAGAACGTTGCCGAGTCGAATAGGAAGTACCGTGGCATTCCGAAGGGCTGGAGATCTGATCGTGGGCGGGTCCACGTTATGTTTGGGGAATCAGGTTATGTCAGTCGCCGGAGTTCGCAGTCCCTCTTTGGTCGTTCTGGGGCCGAATTTGAGGTCTGGACCTATTACAACTTGGGGAGCAGTCTTGCCTTCCAGTCGCTCACCGGTGAGTTCTTGGTGTACTTCATCGAGACAAGTATGAACCGTTTCGAAATCTATGATTTTCAGTTTGGGCGAGGCGTCTGGGATCGCAATATGCGTTGGGCGATGGACTATACGATTGAAGACAGCATAGTTGATTCGATCATGAAGCTTGAAACCGGGGAGTCATCCGGATCCTACGTACGGGAGATTGTCGATGGGACGCTCTCGATCCATATTCCTCTGGAAACCTGGGGCGAAAGCGGGGTTGGCAGTGGCGGGATGGTGTCAGTGCCGGTCCAGGTTAGGCTTAGCGATCTACTGTTCCAACCCGATGGTGGCCAATTTGTTGCGACTCTAGAGACGAGTCTAACGGTAGGGGGGGTTAGCAACAAAGATGATTCTGCACAGGTATCGGGAATGTGGGAGATTCGTTTAGGGGAAGCAGAGTTATTGGCGGTCGGAAATGGATCTCTTGTTTCTCCGGTTACGGTAGCGGTAGAACCTGGTGAGTACCAGGCGAAGCTGAAGGTGTTGCATCCACTTCCCGCTACCGAGGCTGAGTGGAATCAACTTGTAGAGGTTACTGCGGACCCAGCTATTGCGATTGTTGTCGGACATGCTTCCCTTCCATTAGATTCGTCCAACGAAGCAGCCGTCGGTGTCTTAATCTCCGATGGGGTGCCATTTGATAGCGGGGGACTAATGGTTATTGGGGCCTGGATAGGTGGTCTTGAACCCAATATTGAGGCGTTGGCTGTACAACTTGAAACGTCTGACGGTGAGACGCTTATACTTAATTTGGAGGAAGTCCGCTGGCTAGGTGGCATCGGTGGCCCCCTGCTTGTAAATGCTCGCATCCCTGAGGTTGGCACCGGAGACTACCGGGTTCGTGTAGATTTCGGAGATGGCTTGGAAGCAACCTCGGTGCCGGTCAAGGTGGCGCACTGATTGCACCGTGCTAGCATCGGGTTGGTGTTCCGTCTCGCTTTCCCCCCGGGCCCGACTAACATGCGCTTGAATAGCGGACAGATCGAAGATATCGCTAACCGCGTCGTCCGTGGGCTGTCTAAGCGTGGATCCTTTGATGTTGAAAATGCTGATGAGACGGAGGCTCTCTTGCGGCAGGTAATTGCCGAAGAGCTGCGCGTAGAGGACAGGCTCAACGATGAAGTTCGCAAGTTAATGCGGGAGCATATGGACCGCATTCGCCGTGCCGATGTCGAATACCATGAAATGTTCAAGGTCATCAAGGCGAGACTTGCGAAGGAACGTGAAATTATTCTCTGACCATGCGCTTGTCACGCGGAAAGATCAATCATCTCTCTAAGCTGGTCGTCAACGCTCTTGAAGGCGATCCCGGCGTGCGTCTAGAGAAGGACTCTAACGTTGTCCGCCTCGAGGTGGTGAGCATCATCACCGAAGAAGTTAAACGAGATTCGATGGTAGACGACCTTGTGCGTGAGAAGATTTCCTCCCAGAAGCGTGACTTCCCCGAGGGAGGGCAAGAGTGGGAGATTCTTTACAGACAGTACTACCAAGAGGAAACCGAAAAGCACCGCCCTCCGCGAGAGTGAATCCTATCGATTCCCGGCCTGCGATCTTCGTTTTTGTCCTGTTCTTCTCACTATTGGCTTCCCCGATCGCAGTTGCCCAAACTGTTTCAAAGGTCGACCCACGGGCTCTGGCGATGGGTGGCGGATACGTTGCCGTCGCGGATGGCTATGCTGCCCTTCAATGGAATCCTGCCGGCCTTTGGGTGTCTGGGCGCAAAGAAGCTGGATTAATGCTCGGCAACTTGTCACTCGAGGTGGGCAGGTGGGTTGAATCCCTTCGAGTAGTAGGTGGCTTTTCAGATGAACTGACCGGCGAGGATGCTTCTGCGACGCTAATGTCGGGCAGTTCAGGGCTTACTGATGAACGAACTTTTGGTATCTATGTAACCTCGGTTCGTTTTGGCGCTGCTTTTCAGCAGATCACCTATGCCGACGAGATTTCTCGTTTTGTCGATGGCTCCGTCCATATAGAAACTGCAGCGTTACGTACGCGCGAATACCAGGTCAGTGCAGCACATCCGTTAATGCAAGGGCGCCTTGTTCTTGGTGGAAGTGCCAAGCTGGTACAGGCTCAGGGCCGTTTAGCCGAGGTATCTTTGGCTTCATTAGAAGCTGCTGACTTGGCGTCTGGCAAACTTCTCAACTTGGCTCGTAGCGGTTCAGTGACATCGGAGGACGCGGTACTCAGCATTGACTTGGGCCTTTTATTTATGGCTTCCTCCATGTTGCGCATTGGCGCGGTGGTGAAGAACTTTAATGCTCCGGAACTCGAGAGTGCCATTGAGAAAACTCCAGCGACCGAAGAGCAGTTCCGTTTGCCACGCCAGGTTCGCGTTGGCGGCATGTTTTTGCCCCACCCCCAATTCTCTCTTACTCTTGATCTTGACTTAGTGGCTGGTGTTTTCGTCCAGGGTGCACGGGAACGGCGAGAATTCGGGGGCGGCATACAGTGGGGTGGCGACAGAATAGCTTTGCGGGGCGGCTTGTTGTTTGACTTGAAGGCAATTGAAAGGCGACCGATGTACACGTTTGGGTTCGGTTTGAGCGGCGAAACCCTGCGTGCCGACCTGGCAGGGAGATGGAACCCTGGCCGTAATGGATTCGGTTGGATCGGGTCCTTGGCTGCTGAGTTTTAAGATGAGTGCCCGAACAATTGTTCGATCTTTGCTGGCGCTGCTCATCATTGGGATCGTGGGGGTAGTGTGGACATCCTGGGAGAATCGCCCAGCAGTGGAAGATGGCGATATCGGAGGACTGCGCCGCGACATTGTTTCGAAAGCCAAGGCGCCTACCGCGACGACGATTGCCAGCGGGCTGACGATCGGCGAGCTTAGTGCCGACCAACGCGTGCGCATGTTTCGTGAGATCAACGGCGAGCGGCGTGAAGTCGAGGAGTTTTCGGGGAACGTCGGTATGGTGATCTATAAACACTCAGAGGAAGGGGCTAGTTCCTCCGAGGCTACGCGCCTAACGGCAGATTCGCTTATGGGAGTTCCCTATGAGGTGCCAGTCGAGGGCCAGCAGTTCGAAAGCATTGAGTTGCTCGCTGAGGAAGTCGTCGGGCCAGGGCCGCGGGCAGTAGTTTCTGCTTTGCTTCCGGGTGGCGTGACGTTTAGCTCCGAGCGACTAAGGTATCGAGGCGGGAAATTACTAACTGACGACGGCGTATTGTTCAGTACCGGCGCGTTGGTGATTGAGTCGCGGACACTCCACTACGATCCAGACACGGGAATGGCTCAACTATGGGGTGCTCATCCATCTTCGCGACATTTAGACGTAGAGGAGTCGGTCAGGGTATGGAGTGATACAAGCAACCAGACGGCCACCATGCTAAATCTTAGTGGCACGTCCGGCGAAATGTTGTATGACAACGCCAGTTCCGAGTTGAGATTGCTCAACTCGCCTGCGTTATCGCTTCCAGAAGCAGAGCTTACCGGGGCCGAGGTCCTTATCGGTCTCGACCGGGAGGGAACTACAGTTCGTTCGATTACCGTGACTGGCAACGCCCGTGCGGTACTTCCAGAAGCCGAACTGGTGGCCACTCAGATTTCCATGAATCTCAATGACGAAGCCACCGCGGTTCGCTCTATTACAGCTTCAGGTGGTGCCCGCGCGGTGTGGCTAGCTGCCAGCTCAGCAGGAGAACACACTGCGTCCGGGGAGTTAATCGTGGTCGACATTGTTGATGGCGAAGCCACTGGCCTGCGGGTGGATTCAGATATAGACGGAAGGCGGCCTCTTTTTAAGTTGGGCGAGACTGGCGTCTTGGAGGCTGACAGCTTCGACCTGGCCTTGGGCGAAGTACCACGGTTGCTGAGCGGCGCTTGTGGTGACGTAGAGGGTTCAATCATAGCGTGTGGCAATGCCTATTTTTTCCCTTCGTCGCCGAATAGTGAATTGGTGCACATCTTTGCCGACGTCCTTACAGCTGGTACTGGTGGTACTGAGGATCTGAATGCCGAAGGCAATGTTGAAATTCTGCTTGTTGGCGATGGTGAGGAGCCCCTGAGTTTTCGTGGACCCTCCGCTAGGTTTGTGTATGAAGACGTCAACCAGCCGTGGCCAATGGGTGATTCCAATGGCGTGTTGAAAGGAGCGGAGTGGCCGGACGGTGTGCGGCACACTGGTAAAGGTCGAAACGTCAGTGCCAACAGCGGAGTATATGAACCTGAAACGGGAGATTGGTTGTTAGAAGGCTTACCGCAACCCCGGTTTCATTCTGATGAGTTGGATGTCCAAGCTGGCCAAGTGCGGCTCCGTGCTACGGGAGAAGCGGATTTATCTGGTGGCGTTAATGCTCAACTCCGAGGGGAGGCCGTTCGGATGCTGGGGGCGCTTTTTGGTAACTCGACGAAAATCCAAGCATCGGCAGAATCACTTAGTGTCGGTGCTGCAAACACGCTGAGCTTTAATGGAAATGCCAGTGTCTGGGAGGGGGACGGCGCTCGGCTGCTCCAGGCTGACCAGGTCCAAATTTTGCCTGCGGCCAACGATTTGCAAGCTACGGGCACCGTGTTTGTCAGCCTGGCCAATCCAATTGAAAACGCGACGGATGAGTCGGTTCTCAAAGACGTAACTTTGACTGGAAACCGACTACTGGTTCAGGGATCACCGACGATGCAATTGCGGCTTGCAGGTGAAGCCGTCGTCCAAACGAAAGGAGAGGGGGGCCGGACGATCGGCGGCAATCTCTTGATTATTCGTTTCCTTGAAGATGGTGGGTGGGATTCAATGGAAGTTCGCACTGAAGTTGTGATGAATGACCCGGCGGGAACAGGGCGTGGCGATCGCCTTGAGTACGATGCGAATACCGAGGACGTCACCATCTACGCCACGCCTGTTGCTCCTCTAGGGGCTCCAGTTATTCCAGCTATTCCAGCTACCTTTGTTAGTAATCAAGGCATCGAAATTCGTGACCCTAAAGCTCTCCGCCTGCTATGGAATGCTGGCAATCTGTCGATTACTGCAATACAGAAAGGAACCACGCAGATCGTCCGACCTCGCCGGAGATAATCGGAAGGATCAGCCCACAGTATCTTTCTTTGCTTAGTGACGTTAGAGGGTGGATTTGTTGGTTCCCGGGAGCGGCAAGCTCTGTCGATTGCCACCGATAAAAGCGCTTGGACACGCATTATTTGTTTAGCTTGAAAGGTGTTAGTGATCACCCTGGAAGCCTCATAAGATCCTAGGGAGACGCAGCGCACACATGTGTTGGCATGGATCTTGAATGGGGGCCTTGGTACGATGAGAAAATGCCTAAGCGTTCTGCGGTGGTCTCTGATTTCCAGCCTGGCGAGAAGTCTCAGCCTGTCACTATGCCCTCGGCCACCCGATTGGCGGTGGATTCCCTTGTAAAAGCGTATCGTGGCCGTCGTGTTGTGGATCACGTGAATTTTGACATTGCAGAGGGCGAGGTCGTCGGGCTATTAGGACCTAACGGGGCCGGTAAAACGACCTCGTTCTATATGGTGGTTGGGTTGACGCGGCCCGATGCAGGCAGAGTGATGGTTGGTGACGCCGACGTTACCCATGCCCCGATGTTTGTACGTGCGCGGCGATACGGTATTTCATACTTGCCCCAAGAGCCATCGGTGTTTCGCCGATTGACCGTTGCCCAGAACCTCATGGCTATCCTGGAAGGACTTGATCTTGGCCGCTCTGAACGTGTTGCTCGATGTGAAAGCTTACTGGAGGAGCTCGGCCTTCAGCATTTGGCCGGCAACGTGGCTTATACGCTCTCCGGTGGTGAGCGCCGTCGCGTCGAGATTGCCCGAGTATTGACCACTGAGCCGCGTTTCGTTCTGTTGGATGAGCCCTTCACAGGAATCGACCCTATTGCTATTGCGGACATTCAGAAGATCATACGTAACTTGAAGAAGCGGGGTATCGGCGCTTTGATCACGGACCACAACGTTCGTGAAACGCTACAAATTACTGATCGGGCTTACATCATTCGGAATGGCAAGATCTTTCGCTCGGGCACACCTGAGGATCTCGGAAAGGATCCGGAGACCCGCGAGATCTATCTAGGGCAGAATTTCCGGTTGGATTGACTGATGGCTCTCGAGCAAAAGCTGGCCCTCCGCTTGCAGCAACGCTTGGTTATGACGCCGGCGCTGCAGATGGCGATTCGTCTTCTGCAACTCAACAAGCTCGAACTTGAAAACGTTTTACAGGAGGAAATGGTAGAAAACCCTATGCTCGAAGAGCGTGAGGGGCACGAGGAATCTGCCGATATGGCAGTGCAGCCGGACGAGGTTGGTCAAGAAGGTCAAAAAGAGGGGGATGCCGAGGATTCTCTGCCGGAGGACGTCAACTCGTTTGACGAGATCAATATCGAAGCCTATTTCCAGGATTACTACGACGCTCAGCCCCGCACGGGTCCTGCACGGGAACATCGGGACCATTTGCAGCTCGATAATATGCTAGCTGCTCGTCCAACGATGGAACAGCAATTGCTGTGGCAGCTGAAAATGAGCGATACGTCGCCGCTGAAAATGGAAATTGGCCGGGCGATCATTGGAAACTTTGACGAAGAGGGTTATTTAACTGTCGACACTGATGAGTTAGCGGTATTGGGAGGTTGGCCAGTCGCCGTAGTTGAATCAACCCTGAAATGGGTACAAAAGTTCGACCCTCCTGGGGTGGCGGCTCGAGACTTGCGCGAATGTCTTCTTCTGCAACTTGAGCATCTCGATGCTACGCAGACGCTTGCGTATCGGATTGTTGATCAACACTTAGACTTGCTTATTGATCGGGCACACAGTGCGATTGGTAGGCGTTGCCGCGTTAGTTTGGTGGAGGTTGAAGCGGCGGTAGAACTTATTCAGAGTCTCAATCCGAAGCCGGGGACTGTGTATTCAACCGAACCCTCACGGTACATCGTCCCGGACGTCACGGTTATCAAAGATCGGGGAACTTATCGTGTTGTACTTAACGAGGACGGTTTGCCGAAGTTGCGTATCTCGCGCTTGTATCGTCAGATGCTCCGATCAGGCGGGGAGATTCCCAAGGAAACCTCGGACTACTTACATGCCAAGCTCAAGTCGGCCCTCTGGCTAATCAAGTCATTTGGGCAGCGACAACGGACCATACAGTTAGTCGCTGAAAGCATCGTCAAGCATCAGGAAGCATTTTTGGAAGATGGCCTGGCCGAGTTGAGGCCGTTAGTTCTTAGCGACGTTGCCGATGATATTGAGATGCACGTATCTACGGTCTCGAGGGTAGTTAACGGGAAGTTCATGAGCACGCCTCAGGGCATTTTGGAAATGAGGTTTTTTTTCCACAGCTCCCTTGGACACAGCAATGGGTCGGATGTTTCATCGGTTTCAGTGAAGGAAATCATTCGCAAGCTGATTGCTACGGAGGATGCGCGCAAGCCTCTTTCTGACGCACGCATTGCCACCGTGTTAAAGGAGGGCGGATTGCAAATTGCCCGTCGTACAGTTGCTAAGTATCGGGAGGAGATGCAGATAGGTGCCTCGAAGTTCCGCCGGGCACCGCGATGATCGATTCAGGCGGAATTTCATGCCGGTAACTGGCGAACGAAGCGAAGGCGATTTCGAATAGTGGGAGGGTCAACTTCTCTTGTGGTCGTTTCAGGCCTTGCCGGGGCAGGTAAAAGTGCAGCGCTCAATAGCCTCGAAGATCTTGGCTATTACTGTGTTGACAATTTACCGCCGGCGTTGATGTCTAAGTTCGCCGACCTGTTCGAAAAAACCGGAAGTACTGTCAATCGGGCCGCGCTGGTCGTCGACGCACGAGCCCATGGCTTTCTTGGCAAGTTTGCTCAAGCTTATAGAGATCTCGAGGCCCGATCGGGATCTGTCGAGCTCGCCTTTTTTGATGCCGACGACTCCGTATTGCAGCAGAGATATTCTGAAACTCGTCGGCCACACCCCCTGGCGGGTGACGACGATATTCTGACCGCGATACGCAAGGAGCGTAAGTTGCTTGAGCCGATTCGTGACCTCTCCACAAGGGTCATCGACACAAGCAATTTCACGCCCCACGATTTGCGCGAGTTCCTTTTTAAGCTTTACGGTTCGGCCGGCGATGAGCGAGCGACGATTCGGGTAGTTAGCTTCGCTTTCCGTTCTGGTTTGCCCAAGAATGCCGACCTTGTGTTTGATGTCCGATTTTTGCCAAACCCGAACTACATACCGGATCTTAAGTTGTTGAGCGGAATCGACAGGCCAGTTTCGCAATATGTAGAATCGCGGGCGGAAACGATTGAATTCCTTGATCATGTAGAGAATCTGTTGCGCTTTGTCGTGCCACGGTTAGGAGCGCAAGGGCGCGCCTACATGACTCTTGCGTTCGGGTGTACGGGAGGCCATCACCGTTCGGTAGTGATTGCATCGCGTGTCGCCCGCGACCTTGAGGCTATGGGCTACTCCGTCACGCTGTCGCACCGGGAACTGATGCGTGAAACCGAGAAGCCGGCAACAGTTGAGGAGGTGTAATTATCACGTGCGGATTCTTGGTCAAGAACTGCTTGACGCAGCCGAAAGAATCGTGGGATGAACAAAAGGAATCTGTGCCGTTTCTATTCAGCTGGCTGTTGGTTGTGTGAATGACGTGCTGGCAGATCTGTATGAACCGCTCCACCTGGCTGTGCTACGTAGTCTTCGACACATCGTCGAAATGGCGCGAAGGAAAGGAATCCCGGTTAGCATGTGCGGGGCAATGGTGACATTTTTTGATTGGGCTCAATTGACAATGAATAACCCAGGCGAACTGGCCTGATAGGAAGTTGAATGCACCGCGTTGAAAAACCTTGGGGTTACGAGTTGATCTTCGCCGACAACGATAAGTATGTAGGCAAGATTCTTCATATTGATGAAGGAGAGCAGCTTAGCCTGCAGTACCATGAGATCAAAGATGAAACAATTTACGTTTTCTCTGGGCAGCTTGAGCTCGAGTTGCAGGAAGGTGATGGACTTGTGGCGCACGTAATGGACCCCGGGGAGTGCCTTCATATCCCGCCCCGCACCGTGCACCGAATGCGTGCGATTATCACCTGTGACATTTTTGAAGTTTCCACTCCCCACCTCGATGACGTTGTTCGTATAGAGGACCGTTACGGGCGCGTAAAGTAAATCCTCGCAGGAGGTCGAATATGGATTTTCGCTGGAGTCGTAGAGGGATTTTGCAAGCCGGGGCTGCCGCTAGTCTCGGTGTTTTTGGTGGTAAACATGCGCTGGCTTCACCTGCCTTCCACACAAACCATTCTCAAGGAACCCGCCCGTTAGTGATTTCAAGTGGTAACGGTTTAGAAGCGTGCGCCAAGGCGATGGAGATGCTTCAGGCAGACGAAGACACTCTTGATGCGGTAATTGCAGGAGTCAATATTGTCGAAGAGGATCCCGGCGACATGAGTGTTGGATATGGCGGACTTCCAAATGAATCTGGCACCGTGCAACTTGATTCGTCAGTCATGCACGGGCCAACTCGCAATGGTGGTGCAGTTGCCTCGATCGAAGGCATCAAGAATCCATCCAAGGTCGCGAAGATAGTTATGGAACGGACCGATCACGTTCTCATAGTGGGTCAAGGTGCCCAAGACTTGGCTAAGGCACACGGCTTTCCGGTGGAGAATTTGTTAACGAATCGAGCACGCGAGCGCTGGTTGCAGTGGAGAGAAAACATGTCTGATCGCGACGACTGGCTGCCGGCTCAACGAGCGGGGGGTGGACGTGGCGGACTCGACCCAACAGCGGACCACGGTGCGGCAGACGAATTCGACCCCTTTTTTCGCTACCACGGGACAATTAACTGCAACTGTGTCAACGCTGACGGTGATATCTCTGGGGTTACTACAACTAGTGGCTTGAGTTGGAAGCTCCCAGGGCGAGTTGGGGATTCGCCAATTCTCGGTGCTGGTCTTTATGTGGACAATGATGTCGGTGCCGCTGGATCAACAGGTCGTGGTGAGGCCAACCTGCTGGATTGTTGCTCGTTCCTCGCAGTTGAGTTCATGCGTCAGGGAATGCACCCGAAAGACGCATGCCTCGCGGTAATGCGACGGGTAGCAGCAAAGACGGTAGACGCACGGTTATTACGAGAAGACGGAACTCCCAATTTTTCCCTCAATTTCTACGCCTTGAATAAAGCTGGAGAGTACGGGGGAGCCAACTTCCGCCCCTCACGATTTGTCGTTAACGATGGTGGAGAGAGCCGTCACGAAGACTCAGCCTATCTTTGGGAGCGGGATCAATAGGGAGGCGGGATCAATGGTAGTTATTGTGTCAAGGATCTAACGGACGTCGAATCAAGCCAGCGATGCTAGGATAATTAGTAATGGCACCTATTTGTTAGGTTCCAAGGCGCTGTCCAGCCCCGGCGCTGTGGAATTTGAGCCCACGACTGCTTGTTAGCCGTAATAAAAGAAGGGGTTGAGAGGATGAGTGACAACCAGAACTTCTACGAGATCCAGTTGAGCACGCCGCACCTCGTGCTGGCATTCATAGGAGCCACCGTTGTCGGTGTGATGGTCTTTTGGTTAGGAATAGTGGTGGGCCGCGGGCAGACGGGGCCAAGTGGTGCAGACGAATGGCAGGCCGTGGTATCTGCTGAAGACGCCGTTGAAGAAGCCTACGATTTCTATGAAGCTGTTAACGAACCGACGGTACAGCCGCAGGTGCCGGGCGAGTCACTGGAGCCAGGGGACGAGCAACAAGATCCCGCAAGCGCGCCGAGGTTCGAATCCGCAGATCCGGTTGATAAAAAGAGGGCGCCGGTAGCAGTTGAAAGCCCCGCAGGGTCAACAGAGACAGATTCTTTGTTGCCGAATGGTTGGATAGTGCAGGTGCGTTCAACGCCGGTGAAAACAGATGCTGATTCGCTGCAGTCGGCACTGGCCGAGTCGGGTTTGCCAGCATTCGTCGCTTCCGCTGAAGTTTCCGGGCAGACTTATTATCGCGTACGAGTGGGCCCGTATCGCTCGAAGAAAGAAGCGGACATTGTTGAGGCGAAGCTGCTAGCCCGTTCTGACGTGGATACTACCTGGGTAACAGAAGGCTGAGTAAACGTCTGACTCGCGCATGGGATTTCAGCGTGCTTTCTGCGCGTTACGGTTGGGTTCTGGCCGTGGTAACTGGTCTGGGGTTGGCTCTGGCATTCCCGTACCCGGGGCTCCATTTCCTGGTTTGGGTGGCGCTTGTGCCCATGATTGTCGCTTCAGTCAGCGGTAGTGTGCGGCGTCGCTGGTGCACAGGTTTCGTGGCCGGCTTTGTATGGCGCATCGGCACATTGTATTGGGTGGCGCATGTAATGATCACCTATAGTGACATGTCGGCTACGACGGGCGCGGCCGTTACTGGCCTGCTTGCTGCCTGGATGGCATTAAGCACAGGGTTAGTTGTCCTCCTCGTGCCGATCGCCGTTCGCCATGGTGTCACTGGAGCCACAGTGTTTGCTTCCGGATGGGTGTCGCTGGAGTATGTGCAGGCCATCCTGCCGTTTGGCTTCCCTTGGTCTCTCTTAGGCTACGCAGCCGGGGGCTCAATTGTCATGATGCAGGCGGCTGACCTCGCTGGGGTTTGGGGGCTAAGCTTCGCAGCGGTCTTTGTGAACATGGCCATTGCCCAGCGCATTGTGCTCGGAAGCCGCTCTCGACCCACCACTGTCGCCGCGGTTGTTTTGGTGATTGCTATAGCAGGATACGGTGCCATTCACCTTGCAGTAGCTCCATCAACTGGCAATTTACATGGCCTGGAGACGCAAGGGCTGCGGGTCGCTGCTGTTCAGGGCAATGTGGAACAGGGGCGGATCTGGGATTCTAATGAACTCCAATCGATCCTAACGAATCACGTAGATATGACCCTTGAGGCGGTTCGCCGTGAGGCCGACCTGGTCATCTGGTCAGAATCTTCAGTTCCGCTCCGGGCGGGGCTGGAGGCGGACCCCTCAACACGTGAGACGCTAGCGGAGGTTGCGCGCCATAACGAAATAACTCTGGTGGTCGGTAGTCCCCACTATGAAAGTTTGCCTTCTGGGGAGTGGAAGGCCACGAACGCTTCTTTTCTGGTGGACGCGTTGGGCGAGTGGACGATGCGTTACGACAAGGTTCACTTGGTTCCTTTGGGGGAATACGTACCGGCAAGCTGGTTGTTTCGTTTTATTCACCCATTAGTCGATGCTGTCGGCAGTTTTCATCGTGGAAAAGTGAAACAAGAGCTGTTCGCGGATGCCGGTGGCGGAATCCCACCGTTTGCAATGACTATTTGTTACGAGGTTATCTTTCCAAATCACATGAGGCGCCAGGTAGCTCGTGGCGCTAAGTTCTTAGTGACAATCACTAATGATGCATGGTTTGGCGACACGAGTGCGCCGTATCAACATTTCTCGATGGCAAAATTGCGCGCGGTCGAAAACCGTCGTTACTTGATCCGGGCCGCGAACACAGGAATTTCTGGGTTTGTGGACCCCTGGGGGCGAGTCCTTAAGTCTACCGAAGTCAACCGGGCCGCTTTGCTGCTAGGAGAAGTTTGGCCCTCAGACCAACGCACACTGTATGGTGCGATCGGTGACGCGTTGCCGTTGCTTTGTATAGCCTTGTCGTTGGGTGGCGTCATCTTGTACATACGGCGCCCACCTGTACCGCTACATTCGATAGCCGAGCTAACCGACAACGATGAAAGAAAAAGATGATCGACGACCTTAGAAGGCAAATCGAACAGCTTCGGTCTCGTTACGCTAGCCTGGGAGGCTATCTTTGACCCTTCCGGCGCGACAGAAAGACTGGCAGAGATCGAGGCGAGGATGGCGGACCCGGCATTCTGGGAAGACGGCGGTGATACGGAATTACAGCGAGAGCGAACCAGCCTAGAGCAGCGGCTGGCTGAAGGTGCCCGTCTTGAGACCACATTCGACGATGCCGACGCAATGCTCGAGTTGGCTGAAGAAGGGGAGAACGAGGCGATTACGCTGCTGCAGAAAACTATCGTGGACCTCAGCGCCGTTCTTGATAGCCGGGAGACCCAGCATCTTTTAGGTACTGCAGACGACGTGCGGCCGGCTCTGTTAGAAGTGCATTCCGGGGCTGGTGGCACTGAATCGCAGGACTGGACTGCGATGTTGCTTCGGATGTACACAAGGTGGGCCGAGTCGCGTGGTTACGCTGTTGAGGTCCTTGATGAGTCGCCTGGAGAGGAGGCTGGGCTTAAAAGTGCCACGCTTCGTGTCGAAGGCGAGTTCGCTTTCGGTTACATGAAGGGAGAGACAGGTGTCCACCGACTCGTAAGGATTTCGCCATTTGATGCAAGCAGTCGGCGCCACACATCGTTTGCTTCAGTGATGGTTTCACCGGAGATCGACGACGATATCGAAGTGGATATAGACGAGAAAGACCTTCGTATTGATACCTATCGTTCCAGCGGTGCTGGCGGGCAGCATGTCAACGTCACTGATTCGGCAGTGCGCATCACCCATCTTCCGAGTGGGACTGTTGTGCAGTGTCAGGCGGAACGTTCCCAACACCGTAATCGAGCTATGGCGATGAAGGTGCTGCAAAGTCGGTTATACGAGCTTGAGCGTCAGAAGCAGGCCGAGCGTATTGTGGAGCGCCAAGGCGAGAAGAAGGAAATCGGGTGGGGTTCGCAAATTCGATCCTACGTGTTGCAGCCCTACCAAATGGCCAAGGACCATCGGACTGGCCTGGAGGTCGGCAACGTTACCGGCGTTTTGGATGGGCAACTCGACCCCTTCGCGAAGGCATACCTCAAATGGGCTGCCGGCGAAACTAGCGCCACTACAGAGATTAAATAAGCAAACATTCGCTGTGTAATGAGGGTTGCGCCAGTGGGAAGAAGCGCTTCTGGAGCATTACTACGAGGGTTGGGATTTGTCTATCTTCCACGGCCCCTGATGTCGTCGACAAAGTATGCTTGTTGGTACGGATTCATTGCCAGAATCCGTGCCTCTTCAACACCGCAGGCGCGTGTTGGGGCGGTGCCTTCCATAAACGCAACCACTACTGATGGTCCGCATGCTTCGCTCGATAGCAGACCGGTGCGAGCATCGACAGTACGGAGAACAACACCTACGGGCAACTCGAAGCCCCTGGGCTCTAGGCCTTCACTGGCTGCCCGCATAACCTCCATCCAGATTGGTAGGGCCGTATTAGCACCTTCTCGGCCAGGGCCGATTGGTTGTTTCGTGTCGTTGCCCACCCAGACTCCGATGGTGTGATAAGGCGAAAATCCGATGAACCATGCGTCAGAATAGTTGTCGGTAGTACCTGTCTTGCCAGCCAACGGCATGCCAAGGTCACTGACGAGGAAACGTGCCCTTCGGCCACTGCCACCTTGTGTGCCACGGTCAAAAGTGTACGAGATTACGTTAGAAAGCATTTGGCTCATTAGGAACGCGACATCCGCATCCATTACCTGCTGCGATTGTCTTTGGGTTTGAGACCGAGGTCGTCCCTCACGATCCACAACTGAGACGACCCGGTGTGGCTCCACCCGTACCCCGCCATTGGCAAACACCGCGTAAGCACGCGTCATCTGCCACAGAGAAACATCGACGACACCAAGAGCTAAAGACAGATAAGGCTGCAAGTTGGCCGTGATACCAAGCTGCCGTGCTAACGCGATGATGTTTTCTGCTCCCACTTGCTCCTGGACCGCGACCGCGACGACGTTGCGTGACCGTGCTAGGGCCTCCGTTATGGTCGTGATTCCCACGTAAGCATCATTGTGGTTACGCGGCTGGTAAGGTTGTCCACTGTCATCCTCAAAGGCTTGAGGCATATCGACTACTAGGTTGCTAGCTGTCCAGCCATGGAACAATGCAGCCGCATAAACAAACGGTTTGAATGCCGACCCAGTCTGCCGAACTGCCTGGCGAGCGCGATTAAATTCACTTTCCGAGAACCGGCGACCTCCAACCTCCGCCTTGATCTCGCCGGAGTAGTTTTCGAACACGAGCACCGCCCCTTCTAACTCGGGCTCCTGGTCGAGCCCAACACTAAGAGTGCCGTCATTGTGCACCTCGGTTACATGCACGGAGATCAGATCACCGGGTTGAATCAGGCGCTCCAGGCGCACATTTTCCACGCGGTCGAAAGCAGTCCAGGCGGCGCCTTCTGGTGTGATCACGGCGGTATAAGGCCCGACACGGAGCTGTGCTTGCTCCCGACTTGAATCCAGGACAACAGCCGGCACATAGTCCCCAGTCTCGATGGGCCGATCCCAACGTTGTTCAATATGGGCAGCTATGTCTATCTGCTCTTCAAGCAAGTTGCGTTTTGAGCCACGCCACCCTTGAGTTTTGTCTACCGCACGCAGTCCGGAATCGAGAGCCTGTTCGGCTGCCGCCTGCAAACGAGAATCCAGTGTCGTGTAGACTCGCAGGCCCGATTCATACAGCCTCGTACCGTAGTCTTCAATCAATTTGCGACGGATTTCCTCAGTGAAATAGGCCCCTAATTCCTCGCTGCGGTCATCGCGTTCTGCAAGGTCGAGCGGTTCATTGCGCGCCTGCTCGCGTTCTTCGTTGCTGATGTAACCCTCAACCAACATGCGGCCGAGAACGACGTCCCGGCGCCGGATTGCACGCTCTTCATTGCGGTCGAGCGGATAGTAATCGTTCGGCCGCTGGACGATACCAGCAAGCAAAGCGCACTCTGCCAGGGTGAGCTCATTGAGCTCGTCATCGAAGTAAAATTCAGCAGCTGCTCCGAATCCGTAAGCGTCATGCCCCATAAAAATCTGGTTCATGTACAGCTCTAGGATCCGCTCCTTCGAAAAATAACGTTCAGTCTGCAGCGCGTAGTAAAACGCCTCGATGAGCTTACGGACGACTGTCTTTTCGGGGCTCGACCAGCCAAGGCCACGGGCAAGTTGCATTGTGATCGTGCTGGCACCACGCTCCCCAAATCCACGCGTGACGTTGTCGCGTACTGCTCCCAGTACACCAATTGGATCGACACCTACGTGCCAGAAAAAGCGACTGTCTTCTACGGCAAGCAGCGCGTTACGAAGGTCTTCGGGGACATCCCGATAAGGAACCATTTTGCGGCGTTCCGCAGCCTCGAGCTCGGCGTAGGGTTGTCCCTGGTCGTCGTACAGGGTCACTTGCATACTTGGTACGTATTCCTCAAGTACACGCACTTGCGAAGCGTCAGGCAGGTAAACCAACGCGACGCCGCTTGCCATCCCCAAAACGATGACAAGTACTCCAGCCAAGAGAACATTGCGTGGCCTCACCCCCAATTGCGCGGTACGGCCAACGAGCGGAGTCTTATCTCCAGCCCGCGGTTTCTTGGTCGGTTCTCGCGGTGTTTCTGCGCCGAGTGTTTTGTTTGTTGTAGAGGACATCAAAACGCATGTTAGCATTCGGCCAGCTAAAGCTGTCGGTCGTCCAGCCCTATTGCGATGCCGACTTGACAGTTATCCAGCACCATTGTTCTATCAACGTTTAGCACTCGATGGGCGGGAGTGCTAAACGGACGAGTTCGATTCGAGATGACGAAAGACCTTACCCCACGAGGCGCTGCGGTATTGGATGTGGTGGTGCGCCATTTTATCGCCACCGGTCAGCCGGCCGGTTCCGTTACCGTGGCAGGCTTACTAGCAGAGAAAATAAGCTCAGCGACGGTTCGTAATGTGATGGCGGAGTTTGCCAAGCAGGGATACCTTACCCAACCGCACACTTCTGCTGGCCGGATGCCGACAGCGCGCGGATACGTCGCCTATGTTAAGCACTTGATCCGTCATGGGGATCTGCAGCGAGTCGACGAGCGTCGGATTAGAGAGCGCTTGGACGAGGCCCAACCGGAGCTCAATGCACTTATGCAGCGTGCCTGCTCGGTGCTCTCTGAAATGACCCAGCATGTTGGGGTTGTTCTGGTCCCTCCACCGGCGGAAGCAGATATTCACCATGTGGAACTTGTACGCCTTGGCCCCGATCGTGTGTCGATCGTTTTTGTGACCTCGGTTGGTATGGTGCACACGCGGACAATTATGTTTAAAGAAGAATTGGGTGAGCAGGCCCTCGACGCAGCGGCAGACTATGTCCGTCATCGCTTTGCCGGCCAAACGTTACGGCACTTGCGGGAAAGTATCGTCGACACTTCCACTTCCACGTCATCTCATCCAGAGGCGGTCGCGGTGCGCCTCGTCAGGCGGTCGCTGGGCGACGCGATTGATCAACCAGCAATGTATGTCGAGGGCGCTTTTCACTTGCTTGACAGTCCCGAGCTAGCTGAACGTGCGACTTTTCCGGAGATTTTCGCGGCTTTCGAGGAACGCAGTGAATTAAGCCGCGTGCTCGCTGGGTGTGGAACGGAGATGGGGGTAAGAGTATTGATTGGCCGTGCAGGATTGCCAGCTTCGTTGGGGGGGTGTGCCTTAGTTGCCGCTGGTTATCGTTTTGGCCCGAGACCTGTCGGGGCTCTTGGAGTATTGGGGCCGTCTCGTATGCATTACGAGCGAACCATCCCTATGGTTACAACGATGGCCCGGGTGACCAGTGACATGGCCACGAGACTGTATGCCTGAAAGTTTCCAAGGCGCAGCTGAAGAAGTCGGCTGTGCCGTTTGATATTCGACGGGGACCGAGCTTGAACGATAACAAACACGAAAACCAAGAAAACGAAGACTTGTCCGTTGAGCCGTCGACAAGCGAAGCTGACGCGCCAACTCTCCCAATAATGGAACAGCTTAAAGTCGCCAAAGCTGAAATTGAACGCCTGACGGACCAGTCACTCCGGCGGCAGGCGGAATTGATCAACTATCGGCGTCGGGTTCAGAAAGAGCAAGCCGGGAACGCCACCGTTGCACAGGTTGCCTTGCTGGGCGGTCTCGTCCCAGTTGTCGATGACCTCGAGCGCGCTGTGGAAACGGAGTCGAAAGACGCAGGTACGTACCACGAGGGAATGCAGATCATCCTGCGTAGCGTGCAGCAAGTTCTCGAGAAAACTGGGGTGGAACGCATAGAGCCAGAGGGCGAGGCGTTTGATCCGCGATATCACGAAGCAATTGCTCGACATGAAACCAATGACGTTCCTGAAGGACAGGTCCTGGAGGTTTGTCAGCCCGGCTACAGGCTCAACGATCGCCTAATTCGGCCGGCTAAGGTGATTGTGTCATTTGGAAACGTGCCCGCTGAAGATGATATCGGCGAGGACGGCCCTGGCGAGGTCCTGGAGGTTGACGCTGGCGTGCTGGCGGAGGAGAACGAAGCCAACGATGGATGAGCGCGACTTCTATCAAATTCTAGGCGTCGATCGTACAGCGGGAAAAGATGAAGTTAAGCGCGCCTATCGCAAAGCGGCGTTGAGGTACCACCCCGACCGGAATCCCGATGACGCCGCAGCGGAAGAGCGTTTCAAAGAGGCAGCGGAGGCGTATTCTGTCCTCGGAGATGAGGAGAAGCGTTCCAACTACGATCGTTTTGGTGAGGCGGGACTGCGTGGTGGCCAAGCGTTCAACGCTGACATTTTTGCTGATTTCTCTGACATTGTTGGGGATCTATTTGGTTTTGGTGGTGCTTTTGGGGGGATGGGGCGGTCACAGCGGGCGAGCCCCGGACAAGGAACTAGCATTCGCATCCAACTGGGCATCGATCTCTCTGAGGCGATCAGTGGGGCGGAGAAACAGATTTCGGTCCGGCGCCACGTTGCCTGCGAAGTTTGTGGCCAGAGCGGATCAGAGAGTGGGACAGCTCCAACTGTGTGCGGTCAGTGTGGGGGGAGCGGCGCAGTACAGCAGCGTCATGGTTTCCTGGCGATCGCCCACCCGTGTGCCGCTTGCAGTGGTACCGGCCGCACAGTGTCTGATCCTTGCCGGATTTGCCGCGGCGATGGACGGGTTGAGGATAATAGCGAGCTCTCGGTTCGTGTCCCGGCAGGTATCGATACGGGTTCCAGGCTCCTTTTGCGAGGGGAAGGGTCCGCGGGTTTGCGTGGATCAGTGGCTGGGGATCTCGAGGTGTTAATTGCCGTGAGCGAACATCCGGTGTTTGCTCGTCGTGGTAAGGATCTTTTTACACGTGTGGCCGTATCCTTCCCCATGGCGGCGCTTGGAGGTACGGTCGACGTTCCAACCCTTGATGAAGAATCAGCCACGCTTTCTATTCCGGCAGGTGTTCAAGGGGGCGAGGTGTTCGAGATTCGGGGGAGGGGGGTGCCGCCGGTCAATGGTGGTCGTCGCGGGAGCCTTCGTGTGGCGGTTCAGGTGGTCACACCGTCGCGGCTTAGCAGCGAGCAGCGGGCCCTTTTGGAACAGCTCCATAAGATCACGGAGGAGCCGGAACTAAAGGATGGGGCAGATAGTTGGTGGGACCATCTTCTTAACCTCGTTAGTTGACCGGAAACCTTGTGAAGCGCCGATTCCGCGTGAGCTCTGTCAAACCGGATGCCACTGGTCATATTGACCTCAACACCATCCGCCGGCATCTTGAGGTTGTCCGGGCAACCGTGGGAGATGTTATATATCTTTTCGACGGTTGTGGCACGGAAGTCGAAGCAGAAATCAGTGTATTTGATGGGTGTGCAGCGGTGGCTGCTGTACGTAAGCAGGTTTTGAACGACACGGAGTCAGCTCTTGAATGCTGGCTTATACAAGCCATACCGGCCCGGATTGTCCGAATGGATACCATCATTCGCCAGGTTACCGAACTTGGGGTCTATCGTATTGCGCCGGTGTTTGCCGAGCGTAGCCAGCAATCGAAGGCAAAACTTTCTGCTACAAGACGTCGTGCCAATCGGTGGAATCGAATTGCCGAAGCTGCAGCAGAACAGAGCTGTCGGACCCATGTCCCTAAAATTGATCCGCCTTGTGCTTTTGGCGACCTAGATTGGAAATGTTTCCCTCAGCCGATGTTTGTCGCCGACCCTGGGAAGCCTCCCGTTGCCAGGATTCCAGAACCAAATACAGTCAGCTTGCTTATTGGTCCCGAGGGCGGATGGACGGAACGGGAAATTGATGCCGCACTGTCTGCCGGAGCACAGCCCTTTGGTTTAGGTGCAAGGGTCTTGCGGTCCGATACTGCCGGCGTGGTCGCGATCACCCTTTTCCAGTCATTGTGGGGTGACTTGAGTTAAATTCCGGTTAGCCTGGCGCTCGGCAGGTTAGGGTCCGTGTGCCGGACCTGAGGCACGCGAAGATTGTGTTTGCTCTGTAGTCCCATGGACGGTTCCTCTTCCCGTAATCTGGCGGAAGTCTTGTCCATGCATTGGGACTTCGCGACACATTTCATACAAGCGGCTGCGCGCATAAGGGCCGATGCGCTCAGCTAACGTTGGCACTGATGAATCGGTGTCGTCATCTTCATAGTTAGTTGTGATCAGCGTGACCCGCTCTCGCTTGTAGCGATCATTGAGAATCTGCGTGACGGTGTCCCGAACCCAGTCGGTTGGTCGCCGCGTCCCGAGTTCATCGAGAAGCAAGACATCTGCGTTCAAGACGGGTTGAAGGATTTCTAGCTCCGAGGTTTCCGACACTGGGTTGTATGAGTTCTGGATTGAGCGCAAAAGGTCTCGATAGTCAACGAACCTGCCCGTGATACCGCAATTAGTGACGAGTTCTCGAAGGACAGCCACTGCCAAGTGTGTCTTTCCGACTCCGGAAGGGCCTTGGAACAGTAGCCCGGGATCCTTCTGGTTTGGGTACGTTTCAGCGAATTTTTCCGCGATGAGCTGAGCTCCCTGGAGGGTCTCGTGGATGCCAGGGTAATGGTCGAAGTTGTTGAGTCTCGCTATTCGGTAGCGTTGCGGAATCAAAGAATTCTTAAGGCGTCGTTCATCGTCCTGGGTTGCGTAGCATGAGCAACGTCGCAACGTGGCGCCGGGATCATCCGCGTCCGTCGTGACCCAGCCAGTCGCTGAACACCTCGGGCAGGAAGAGGACTCTTTCAATGGGGTTGTGAGAGGGGTGGTCACAAGTTACTCGTCTTATCAACTTCACCAGTGGTTTGTTCATCCGACGAACGGACAGTGATTTGGGTAGTTCGTTCTAGGACCATAAGGGGTCCTCGCTCGATCCGAACCAGTGCCTGTTCAAAGCGGCCCTTTAGTTTGTTCTCATTTTTCAGAAGTTCATCCCGTACGTAAGTCATCAAGGAGCCAACTTCTTCCTGCAGGCGCGACATGTTTTCGCGCATATTTAGAATAACCTCGACACCGGCAAGGTTGACGCCAAGATCGCGAGTGAGAGTAAGAATAAACTCGAGACGCTCAAGGTCCGAGGTGGAATAAAGGCGGGTGTTTCCCTCTGAACGATTCGGCTGCAGCAACCCCTCGCGCTCGTACATTCGGAGTGTCTGCGGGTGAATATCATAGAGTTCCGCCACGGCACTGATCATGTACATTCCGTGGCGTGGCCTATCTCCAATTCTCATCGGTTCACGGTAGCACGTTCATTCTGATCTCGAATCGGCTCATCCGTGCGACTTCCAAACTCCCGTATGAGACGTCGGGCGTCTTCATCGATAGTATCGGGGAGCCAAAGGTCGATGACTGCAATCAGGTCACCACATCGGCCGTTGGCCATTTCAAGTCCGCGCCCACGAACGCGCAACCGGTCACCGCCACGGGTTCCCGGAGGAACGCGAAGTAAGGCAATTGGGCCATCAATCGTTGGTACCTCTATGCGGCCCCCAAGTATCGCTTCAGACACTGTAATTGGTACGGAGGTGACTAGGTGTGGGCCGTTACGTTGGAAGCGTGGATCGTTTTGTACGCTTACAGTAGCCACCAGGTCGCCAGGCGGTGACCCTTTTCGGCCCTGGTGCCCACCTTCCTCGATTCGAATTGTCTGTCCGTCTTGGATCCCAGCAGGTATCTGGAGGGGAAGTGTTTCGTTTCGCGTGGTAAGTCCTGAAGCATGGCACGCTCCGCAGGCAGCTCCGGCCTGCAACCCCTCACCGCTGCAGTCGCCACAGGCAACAGCAACCGCGAGCGGACCACGGCCGAAAACCTCCTTGCCCGAGCCCATGCAGGTAGCGCATGAAGCGTTATCTCCATCGTACAGACGCCCTGTACCGGAACAGTCTAAACAACGATGCAAGCGACGGACTTCTACGGTCGTTCGGCGACCACGTTCGCTATCTGCGAGCCGACAAACCACCGAGGTGTGAACATCACGGCCTCGCTCAGGCCGGGCTCGTCGAGCATTGTCGCAGAGATGCCTGAAAAGGTCTGCGTAAGACCGGGTTTCGTTCTTAACTTCTGTACTTGTTCTGGCCAGCACCTGGACATCTTTAGCCGTGGAACCGTCTTCGCTGTCGTAGCGGGATCGCTTACGTGAGTCAGTGAGAATGCTATGGGCCATTTCAAGGCGCTCGAAGGCAGTCTGTGCGCGCGCGTCGCCTGGATTTAGATCGGGATGGTAACGACGACTCAGACGGCGAAATGCAGCATCAATGGTTTCATTGTCGGCATCAGGTGGAACGCCTAGTACGGCATAATGATCCCTGGATAACATGGAAACGATCCGCCCGCGACCGGCCAGATAGGGAACGCCTATCTATAGATCGCCGTTATTTGGTCAGGAAGACTCGGTGTCGTCGTCGACGACCTCGGCCTCAAGGACCTCCTCTTCGTCTTGTGCTGGCGCAGCGCCTGAATCCGCTGATTCTCCCGAAGCAGAAGCGGCACCATACATAGCCTCAGCCATAGCGTGCGATGTGGCTTGCAGTTTCTCAGCGGCTGCCGAGAGTGTCGCTGTATCGGTATCGTCGCTACTGAGCACGTTTTTGGCGTTTTGCAGTGCCTCCTCGATCTCCGACACTGATGCTGCATCGATATTGTCGCGATTCTCGTTTAGCACCTTCTCGGTTTGGTAGACAACTGAATCGAGTTGGTTACGCGCATCGATCTGTTCTCGGCGCTCTCGGTCTTCGTCGGCGTGTGACGCAGCGTCGTTGACCATTGTTCCTATTTCATCCGGATCGAGGCCGCTGGACGATGTAACCGTAATCTTTTGCTCTGTACCCGTCCCGAGATCTTTAGCGGACACGTTCAAAATGCCGTTGGCATCAATGTCGAACGTCACCTCGACTTGAGGGACGCCTCGTGGTGCCGCTGGAATACCAACCAAGTGAAATTTACCCAACGTGCGGTTATCACTGGCCATTTCTCTTTCGCCCTGCAGGACGTGTATCTCGACACTTGGCTGGTTGTCCGAGGCAGTACTGAAGACCTCGCTTTTACGGGTTGGAATCGTCGTATTTCGAGGAATAAGTACAGTCCTGACACTGCCCAGTGTTTCGATGCCGAGCGACAGTGGTGCTACATCGAGCAACAATACGTCATCAACCTCGCCAGAAAGCACCCCGGCCTGAATGGCTGCACCGATGGCGACGACCTCATCTGGATTGACTCCCTTGTGGGGCTCTTTCCCGAAGAGTTCAGTAATGAGTTGCTGCACCTTGGGCATGCGGGTTGAGCCGCCCACCAATACCACTTCATCAATCTCCCCAGGCTTCATGTTGGCGTCTTTGAGCGCTTGCTTGCAGGGTCCGATCGTACGCTGGAGAAGGTCTTCCACGAGCTGCTCCAGCTTGGCCCTTGAAAGCTTCAATGACAAGTGTTTGGGGCCATTTTCGTCGGCGGTGATGTAGGGCAGATTGATTTCGGTCTCAGAGACGCTGGAAAGCTCAATTTTTGCCTTTTCAGCCTCCTCCTTAAGTCGTTGTATCGCCCTTCGGTCCATAGCGAGGTCAACACCCTGATCCTTTTTGAACTCGGAAACAATCCACTCGATAACACGTTGGTCGAGGTTGTCGCCTCCAAGGTGTGTGTCCCCATTAGTCGCTTTGACCTCCACGACACCGTCACCTACTTCAAGGATCGAAATGTCGAACGTGCCACCGCCAAAGTCGTAAACAGCAATTTTTTCGTCGGCTTGCTTGTCGAGCCCGTAGGCAAGGGCGGCGGCGGTCGGTTCGTTGATAATTCTCTCGACTTTTAAGCCGGCAATCTTCCCGGCATCCTTAGTTGCTTGGCGTTGGCTATCGTTGAAATAGGCGGGCACGGTCACGACGACCCGATCCACCTTTGTTCCGAGGTAGTCCTCGGCCGCTTGCTTCAATTTCCCTAGAGTCATCGCGGAGATCTCAGGTGGCGAATATTTCTTGCCGCGTGCCAATATGCGAACGTCATCCCCGTCTTTGATGACTTCATAGGGGACCATTTTCATTTCTTCATCGACTTCGCTGTAGCGCCGTCCCATAAAGCGCTTGATCGAGAAGACTGTATTTTCGGGGTTGGTGATGGCCTGTCGTTTGGCAACCTGCCCAACTAGTCGCTCGTCTTTTTCGGTGAACGCTACGACCGAGGGGGTTGTGCGATTGCCTTCAGGGTTGGGGATGACAACAGGTTCCCCTCCCTCCATGACGGCTACGACCGAATTTGTGGTTCCGAGGTCGATACCGATGATTTTGGACATAATTTTCCTCTTGTTTTCACTAAAACGCGGAGTTTACGGGTGTTTGTGTGAGCGTGACAAACGATCTGTCCACACTCGTACTTTAGTTACTAGCAAGAATAAAATCTGAGTCGACTAATGTCAACCTAAAGGTTTAATAGACTTAGTCTTTTCAAGATAGATCATGCGGAGTTGGTAGAGGACCGCTTCGACGCGTTCCTTTTCATCAGCGTCTAGATTGCCTTCAGTTTTGTTCTGAAGCATTCCGAGGAGATCAATTTTGTATTCAGCTAGTTCAAGATCCTCAACCATTTCACCGGTGCGAGGATCTGGTATAGCGCCAAGATAAAGCATCGCTTCGAAGTACATACCTTCAAGAAAAGCTGAAAAGTCCCGCGGAAGTTGGGCGATGTTTCGTTCAGGTGTATCGGTTGGTGGCTCTGGCGCCTCCTGGGCGACGGTATCCGTTGTCGATTCTGTTTCACTTTGTTTCAATTCTTCAGGTTTCAGAGTCTCCACTTTTGGCTTGGTGTCCTCGCCTTTACCGGAGCCCGATTCCAACGGTGTACCATCGGGCGCAAATTTCCGGCGATCAGTGACCTTGAGTGTCGGCGGATCGTTTTCGTTATCGTCTTGAACTAATTCGTCTTCGTCCATAGGCCTTTCACAGAAGTGTTAGGGAATTTGCTGGCTGAGTGTAGAGGGCAAATCAAAGCCCTGCAAATGGCCCGACGTGGCTCATCAGCGCGTTAATATTTCGGCGGATCAACTTAGAGTGACTCCACGTACCTCATCGCCGCGTTCAGAAAGAGATAGAGATTGTGCCAAATCGTATTGGGGCCGCCTTCGAACACCTTGTAGAAATCATGAAAACTCTACGTGGCCCGGATGGGTGCCCCTGGGATCGCCAGCAGGATCTTTATTCGTTGCGTAGGTACATCCTTGAGGAAGCGTATGAGGTGGTACAGGCGATCGATGATGACGACTTAGAAGCGCTGCCCTCTGAACTTGGCGACCTTCTGCTGCAGGTCGTGTTTCTTTCCCAACTGGCGGATGAAGGGGGCCAGTTCAACATTACGGATGTTGTCGAATCGATTAGTGGCAAGCTCGTGCGGCGCCACCCGCATGTTTTTGGCGAAGGCCAGTTGGACACTGCTGATGAAGTTTTAGTTCGATGGGAAGCGATCAAACGCGAGGAACGTGGTGGAGGATCAGTGCTTGATGATATTCCTGAAGTGTTTCCGGCTCTTGTCCGCGCAGAAAAGCTTGGCCGGCGGGCTTCAAATGTTGGATTCGACTGGCCTAATGCGGCCGGCGCTCTTGAAAAAGTGCGTGAGGAGCTTGTTGAGGTCGAGGAGGCAATAGTCGAAGCTGAGCGGGACGCTAAGCGGTCTTCAGTGGAAATTGAAGCAGAAATCGGAGATCTACTGTTTGCGATCGCTAATTTTGCGCGTCACATGGGACTGTCTCCGGAGGTCGCTCTCCGACGTGCGAGTGGAAAATTCGAACGTCGATTTCGTGCCATTGAATCGCGTATAGAGTCGGGGGAGGCGTCTGATCTTGAACAAATGGACGGGCTTTGGAACGAAGTTAAGTCCTTAGAAAAAGACCCTTGATTATGTTGATGAAAGCTCCCGGTGTAGTCCGGATGGGTACATTGGGTTCGGTCTTGCTAATTTCGGGGTGCCGCCACTGCTGCAACGACTACGCCCAACAAATACAGCACCATCATCGGGGTTGCGACGAGTAATTGGCTTATGCCATCAGGAGGTGTAATCACAGCAGCGATCACGAAGGCGGCCAGCACCGCATAGGGAAACCAGCGGAGTAAGCGCCGGGCTGTGACCAACCCAAAGCGAGCGAGCACGAAACTGATTAGAGGAAGTTGGGCAGAGATTCCCATCGCCATGAGCATGCGCAACGCGAAGCGTAAATATTCTCGTATGGTTACCGCGTACCGGAACTCTTCAGCGACACCGAGAAGGTATCGGACGACAAAGGGTAGCAATACCCAATAGCCGAACGCCAAGCCGACTAAGAACAGCACCGATGATGCGGCGGCAAAAACGACTGCCTTCGCTGCGCCACGCCCGAGACCCAGCGGTGCAACTATACGCCAGAACAGAGACATGATGACTGGCAGGGCCAAGAGTAGCCCTAGCAGCATTGCGACACTGAAATAGATGATGAACGGATCACTTAAGCTCGTGAACGTAAGCCGTGGATCCCGAGTTGCGTTTGTAAGTGCCGTCGTGAGCGGTGCGGCCAAGAAATTGAACACCCGATCAGCAACGCCCCAGCCGGCCCCAGTACCTAACAGGAGCGCACCCACAACCCATAAAAGGCTGCGTCGTAGCGCGTTGATCCGGCTGATCACATGGTCCCAAGAAACTATTGGACCCGATTGATTCGAGGTAGTGGCAGTGTCCAAGAGGAAGAGCTACTGTGATCAGAAGGGCAGAAGACGCCGGATTATAGCATCGGGCAAGAGTTTTTTGATCATCCAGTAATTGCCGCAAATGCGGAGGCAGCAGGATTGGCCACCCCGGAGAAGACCGAACGTAGTGTTCTTGAAAGTGCTTCCGCCACAGAGGCTACCGATATCCGCACTCCAGACGCCAGCAACCAACAGCGGGGGCGAGGCTGGATCGAGGTAATTTGCGGAAGTATGTTCTCTGGCAAGAGTGAGGAGCTTATCCGCCGTCTGCGCCGCGCTGAAATTGCCCGCCAGACAGTTCAGGTTTTCAAGCCGCGCATTGATGATCGTCTTGACGACAATCACATTGTGTCCCACAGTCGGCAGCGAATCTTGAGCGAACAGGTTACGACATCAGCGGAGCTGTATGATGCAGTTTCCCCAGAGACCCATGTTGTAGGTATCGATGAGGCCCAATTTTATGATGATGGACTTATTGACGTCTGTCAGCGGCTGATTGCCGAAGGGCGACGGGTAATTATCGCGGGATTGGACCAGGATTACCTCGGACGACCTTTCGAGCCGATTCCGCAGTTGCTGGCGCTCGCCGAGTACATCACCAAAACGTTGGCAATCTGTGTCCAATGCGGCGCACCGGCAAACCATTCGCAGAGGCTTATTGCAAGCGAGGAGAGAGTTGTGGTGGGCGCTGATGATATGTACGAAGCACGGTGCCGAGACTGTTTCAGCCCCGACAGCTATCAGTAAAAACACCCCTTTTTGTATCAATCTCGTCGTTGCATCGCGCGATATGGCTTAGCGTGTGCGAGTCGAGTCTATACTCGGATGAGACTATCGAGAGTTTGTGAGGAACACTAGTCTCGACACGGGAAACTGCAGGGTACACCGGGTTGGGTCATGCGTCGTAGGGGCTAAAGGGCGGCAAGCTTAGCGCTTTAAGCTCATCGGTTCCCGAGAGTGATTTCAAGGCGTTGCACAAGCGACTTTCGACATCGTTGGCCCTTCGGTCGACTGAGCGAGCTTCCAAGTCGCCGTCTGCGGCTGCACGCTCAATCTCATCAAGCTCTGCTGCGGCAGTAAGGAGACAGGACGCGACGGTCTTTTGGACGTTTGTGGCAGCAGAACGGCAAGCTGCAGAGACACCACGCAAGTGGGCTGATGCTATTGGTAACCCCGCAGATCCTTGGTCCCCACGAGGGTGCCTATGTTGATGTGTTGCTCTGTACTCTTCCCATGCTGCTCGAATCTCCTGCTCACAGTAGAGCAATGAGTTGATACGGTCAGGGCGCGGTCCGGAAGCTGCAAAACGATCAAAAGCCTGGTTAATACCGCGTAGAACGATCCTTAGCGGTATACCACTGTCGTGCCACGCCTCGACGAGACCCCAGTCTTTCGGTGAAAGTACGAGTGGGCCACCTCTTCGACGCCCAAAATGTTCCTCAATTCGGTTGAAATATTGCTCGTGCGCTGAATTCGCCATTGTCTTAACTAAGCATTGGTTGGCTGTTGCGGGATGAATCCATTGGCTGGGGTTAGTTTGAGGAAGTTAATCGTTGATCCAGTCGGCCACCGTTCCAGGGTCTTCTGTGGCTGGAGCCCCAGCATCTAGCCATCTAACTACAGCTTTAGTGCAATTAATAATCCTTTTACAGCAGGCCTCATATACTTTTCGGTTACCGCCCATGGGGTCCGGTATCTTCATTGTGTCTGTCGGGCCACCACTGATGTTTGTTAGCGCGTATGCGGGACTGAGCTCTGGGGCAAAAGCGCTCAGGAGTCGAATATGCGGCGCGATTCCGGGGTCCAAGTCAGCGGCCCAAGCTGCTTGACGCCGCGACATAACGAAGATGTAGTCGCTATGTCGCAATAAGTCTGAGGTCAGGAGCAAAGAGCGTTGCCACGATATATCAAGACCTGCAAGTTTCGAGATAGCATTGCAAGCTCCAGCGGTGGGCGGGTCACCCCCGACCGCATGGGTCCCCGCGGAGATCACTTCCCATCTGTTACTAGGAAGGTAATGGCGCAGGAGAGCCTCTGCAATCGGACTGCGGCATAGGTTCCCGAAACATACGGCGAGTACTGTTTTACGGGAGCAAGACCTAAGAGATGACATGTTTGTCCGGAAAAGGTTGAGACTCTAACATGGTGGTTTCGGTCGCTGGCGCTGATTCCATCAGGTACAAAGAGGCCATTTGGGGCCATTTTTTCTTCTGAGATACAAGGTTATGTCCGTTCGACGAACCCCCGAAGCTATCGCAGCAGTGCACCAGACGATTTCAGTCCGTGGGGCCAGGGTACACAATTTAAAAAACATTGATGTTGATATTCCCAGCCAAAAGCTGGTGGTGATTACTGGTGTCTCTGGCTCGGGAAAGTCAAGTCTCGCGTTTGACACACTTTACGCCGAGGGACAGCGTCGCTACGTGGAGTCGCTGTCAGCCTACGCCCGGCAGTTTCTTGAACGTATGAAGAAGCCTGCCGTTGATTCTATAGAAGGTGTTTGTCCCGCCGTTGCCATACAGCAGAAAGTGCCGCCACGTAGCGCTCGGTCGACGGTAGCGACCACCACGGAAGTTCACGACTACCTACGATTGCTATTCGCTCGGGTCGGACAAACCGTGTGTCCCTCGTGCAATCAAGTTGTTTGTTCTGATACTCCGGCTGGAGCGGTCGACACACTTCTTGATACGGCGGCACACTGCCAAGTGGTAATAACCTTCCAAACTTGCTTGCCACGTTCGATCAAAGGCCGAAAGACAGTTTTGCTTGGTTTGTTGCAGCAGGGATTTCGCCGCCTATGGCACAAGGGAGAGATGCTTGAAATGTCGGTCCGTTCTCTCCAGGACGTGGTGAAGGAACTTGGCAGTGGCCCTGTAGAGGTCATCGTCGATCGTTCAATACTTGATCCGGATGCTCGTACTCGACTCATTGATTCAATGGAGATGGGTTTCAATGGGGGAGGGGGGAAAGCTAGCGCGTTCGTAATTAGTAATGGAGACGGCCAGTCGGTGACGAAGCACCCGTTCGACTGGCGCTTTCGATGTTCCGGGTGCGACCTGGACTTTCTGCACCCAGAACCTCGCCTTTTCTCGTTCAACAACCCTTATGGTGCCTGCCCCGAGTGCAAGGGGTTTGGGAACATTATTGAGGTTGATCTCGACAAGGTTGTTCCTGACAAGACGGTGACGCTGGAGGACGGGGCTATCGAGCCGTGGGATAAGGCGAGCCGGGGACGTTGGCGCAAACGACTGCGTGATTATTGCAGTGCACATGCAATTCCGATGGACATTCCCTGGCAGGATCTAAAGGCTGCGCAGCGCCAGGCTGTAATGGAAGGTTCCGATGGTTTTTCAGGAGTTCTCGGGTTTTTTGAAAGACTTAAGAGAAAGAACTATCGACTTCATGTGCGTGTTCTGCTTGCTCGGTACCGGGGCTATGTCTCTTGTTCTGCTTGTAATGGTGTGCGGCTCCGGAGCGAGGCCCGGAATGTTCAGGTTGGCGGGATGACCATAGGTGAAATTTTGGCAATGAGTATTGAGGATGCCGAACGATTTTTCCTCGAGCCTAACTTTCTGGAAGGAGATGACGTGGTTTCTGAACCGCTGTTGGCTGAGATTCGTTTCCGGCTAACTTACCTGGTTGAAGTAGGCGTCGGTTACCTGACCCTGGATCGCCTTACGGGGACGCTTTCAGGGGGCGAGGCGCAGAGGATCAACCTGGCTGCTTGTCTTGGTTCCTCACTAGTTGGTGTGATGTACGTTCTTGACGAACCTAGCATTGGTTTGCACCCACGCGACAATGAGCGGTTAATGGGGATTCTTCGGCGTTTGCGTGATCTTGGTAACAGTGTCCTCGTTGTTGAACACGATCGAGAGATGATCGAGGCGGCCGACCATCTTATTGACCTCGGCCCCGGAGCCGGGGAACAAGGTGGAGAGCTTGTCTTCGAGGGAGCCCCTTGTGCGTTATTGGCGTCGAGCGGGTTGACCGCAGAGTACATGCGAGGTGACAAGAGTGTTCCAGAGCCTGCACGAGTCCGCCCAGTCGAGGGTTACCTCGAGGTGGTCGGGGCGCGCGAACATAACCTGAAAGACCTCAACGTAAAAATACCGCTCGGTGTGTTGTGCTGTATCACGGGCGTCTCTGGTTCGGGGAAGAGCACCTTGATCCACGATGTGTTGCACAACGGCCTGCGCCAACGCTTGGGCCCATGGAAAGAGAAGATAGGTGCCCACGATCGCATAGAAGGCGCGGAACAGGTCGCTCGCGTAGTAATGATTGATCAATCACCGATTGGTCGATCCTCTAGATCGAATCCGGTTACCTACATCAAGGCGTTCGATGGCATCCGCGCGGCCTTTGCCAAGACACGCGGGGGACAGGCGCGAGGCTTAAAGGCTGGACACTTCTCGTTTAACATTGCCGGAGGTCGCTGCGAGGCTTGCGACGGAAGCGGTGAAGTGGTTGTGGAGATGCAGTTCTTGCCCGATGTCAGCTTGCCTTGTGAAGAGTGCGAAGGCAGCCGTTATCGAGCTGATACTCTGGAAGTTAAGTATTGCGGCAAGAATATCCGCGAAGTTCTTGAAATGACAGTAAATGAGGCGAGGGTTTTCCTCAGAGACCTTCCAGTGACGGCTAAGCGGCTACAGGTTCTTCAGGACATTGGCCTTGGTTACCTTCGCCTTGGCCAACCGTCGACCACTCTGTCAGGAGGTGAAGCGCAGCGAGTCAAGCTTGCCGCCCATCTTATCGAGGGAGCTGGCTGCGACACTCTCTATCTATTCGATGAGCCAACCACGGGACTCCACTTCGACGACATTTCCAAGCTATTGCTCGCCCTAAATCGTTTGGTTGATGAAGGTGCTTCAGTTGTCGTTATCGAGCACAACCTTGATCTTCTGAAGACGGCCGACTGGATCATCGATATGGGGCCGGAAGGCGGTGCTGACGGTGGCTGGATAGTGGCTGAGGGTACACCCGAAGATATCGCGGTAGCACCACACTCGCACACTGGCGACTACCTAGGAAAGGTGTTGAAACTTTGAGGGCTAACCGGACGGTGAGAGACGGGAATTGTCGATGAGACGTTTAATCGACTTGCGCTCGGACACTGTCACGATGCCGACAGAGAACATGCGTCGCGCCATGGCTCAAGCTGAGGTGGGTGATGACGTATTTCGAGAAGATCCAACCGTTTCTGCGCTGGAGGAGGAATGCGCGGAGCTCCTCGGTTACGAAGCCGCTTTATTTGTGCCCACAGGAACAATGGGAAATCAGATTTCTATCCATCTCCTCACCCGCCCAGGTGATGAAGTGCTTATTGAAGGTAGCGGTCATTCCTATGATTGGGAGAATTCCGGGATGGCAGTGATTTCAGGTGTTCAACCACGTGTATTGATTGGCGATCGTGGGGTCTTCGATGTTGATGATGTTGAGGAGGCGTTGTTTGATCGGATGAAATTGCAATATCTTCGGGCTAGGGTCTCGCTGGTAATTATTGAGAACACTCATAATATGGCTGGCGGTCGTGTGTGGCCGCACGATCGGATGGCTGAGGTACAACAGCTCGCACGTGCACGCGGTGCTGCGTTGCACCTGGATGGAGCGAGATTGTTCAATGCTGCAGTTGCTAGCGGCACTGCAGTGGCTGACCTTGCGGCGGGTTTCGATACTGTGATGGTTTCGCTATCCAAAGGACTGTGCGCTCCGTTGGGCTCAATATTGGCTGGCTCTGCTGGATTGATCGATGACGGTCGGCGGGTCCGTAAGCTTCTCGGTGGCGGTATGCGACAGGTTGGGGTCGTAGCGGCTGCCGGTAGGGTTGCCATTGCAGAGATGATCGATCGTTTAGCCGAGGATCATGACAATGCTCGCCGCTTAGCCAAGGGGCTCACTGAATTGCCTGGTGTCGAACTTGCTTACGGTCATTGCGACAGCAACATCGTCATCATAGATGTTGCTGACTGTGACGTTAGAGCAGAAGAGATTCGAAACCGGCTCGAAGAGCAAGGTGTGGTGTGCTTAAACCCTGGCTCTAATGTTTTGCGCCTGGTGACGCACGCAGCTGTTAATTCCGCTGACATAGATTTTACGATTGGTGTGGCGCGTGAAGTTATCGGAGCTTGAAGCGATACACGGAATTGAAAGTGGATTCCAACGCTCCCATCCTAGGAACCTAATTGGAAACAGCGGCTAACACCCAGGCGGAAATTCACGAACCTGCTTGAGAAAGCCTTTCCAGTTCCGTTGTGTTTCGCACAAACTGTCGCCCCCGAACTTCTCCATGCAGGCATCTGCGAGGACGAGGGCCAACATGGCTTCGCCAATAACGGCCGCCGCAGGTACGGCGCACACGTCGGAGCGCTGAACCACGGCCTGAATAGCCTCCCCGGTGTCAATGTCCACCGAGGCGAGTGGCTGACGCAAAGTCGAGAGAGGTTTCATGTATACACGCACCCGAAGATCCCCGCCGTAAGTTACGCCACCCTCGGTGCCTCCAGCGCGGTTAGTGGGACGCTCGTATGATTTGTTTTTTTTGTCGAAAGTAATGGCGTCATGCACTGCGGAACCTTGTTGGCCTGCGGCCCAAATGCCGTCACCGATCTCGACAGCTTTCTGGGCTGGAATCGAAATCATCGCGTGGGCAATCCGCGCATCGAGCTTTTTGTCCCACTGCACATAGCTGCCTAGACCGACAGGGACGTTGCGGGCAACAACCTCAAAGACACCACCAAGAGTGTCAAGATTGTCGGATGCTTTGTCGATGGCCTCCATCATGAGACGCGCGGCGCTTTCGTCCACACAGCGGACTGGTGAGCCATCTGCTTTTGCCCGGATTGTTTCGAATGGTGTTCCAGTCGATTCAATTGCCGCCCCGCCAATTTGAACGACATGGCTAGCGACCTCGACCTGAAAAGTATCAAGAAACTGTTTGCAAATCGCCCCAGCGGCGACACGGTTGGCAGTTTCCCGAGCGCTGGCACGCTCGAGAATGTCACGCAGGTCAGCACGGTTGTACTTGAGCCCACCAGCAAGGTCGGCATGCCCGGGCCGCGGCCGGCTTACACGGCGCGGGTCAGAGTTTTTCGTTGGCGCATTTCCGCTTTCCGCTACGGCGCCACCCTCTTTTTGCTGTGCCGCGGGCCTTTCAGCACCCATGACATGCTGCCAGTTTGGCCAATCTTTATTTTCGATGAAGTAAGCAATCGGGCTGCCCAGTGTTTGCCCGTGACGCACTCCGCCAACAATGCGAGCTTGATCGTCTTCTATCTTCATCCGTTTGCCTCGGCCGTAACCGCCCATGCGGCGCTTCAGATCAGCATCGATCTTAGTTATCTCGATCGGCACACCAGCAGGTAAACCCTCGAGTATGCTGACGAGCATGGGCCCGTGCGACTCACCTGCCGTCATCAAACGGAGAATGCGAAAGGACATCGATTAGAGTGGTTAAATGTGAAAAATGGCAACGAGCACCCAGTATAACAGGGCCCTGAAGGCTTCTAATCAGCAATATTACGGGTAGATTTAAGGGCTTATCAAGCCGTGGTGCTAGGGACGCAGGGCTATAATCTGAGTGTCATGAAGGTTCTCAATAGCCAACAGATGCAGCAATGTGACCGCGAAGCGATCAACGACTACGGTATCTCCGAGTCTGTGCTAATGGAGAACGCCGGCGTCCAGGTCGTTGAGTCCATGGACGAGTACTTCGGTGACGGAGTTCCGGAACTAATCGCCGTAATGTGTGGCAAGGGTAACAACGGTGGCGATGGTTTCGTTGTAGCACGGCACCTCTACGCTGCGGGTTCTTCGGTGAGGGCCTATCTATTCGCCTCGGCTGTTGACCTACAGGGAGCGGCCGCTCAGAATTACCGCATCGCGGAAGAGCTCGGCGTTGAGATCGTCGAGGTTCCTGACACTGAATCCTGGGAGAAGCATTCCAGTGACATAGCTGGCTTCGACTGTATCGTTGATGCGTTGTTTGGCACGGGAATTACGGGGGCGCTTCGTGGCCACTTTGGTTCCGTCGTCGAGGCAGTTAACGATTCCGGTTCCATGGTTGTCTCGGTAGATCTACCGAGCGGCTTGTCGGCTGACAGCGGGGAGGTTCTTGGCCCAACGGTCGAAGCGGACCTTACTGTTGCTTTCGCAGCGCCAAAGTTGTGCCATATTTTTCCGCCTGCTTTCGACTTCATCGGCGAGCTTAGCGTCGTCGACATCGGGATCCCCGCGGCCGTGATTGATGCGGTTGGAAGTACTGTCGAATTGGTTACGCCGGAGGAATGTGCACGTTCGCTCAAGCCACGCTCTGTGGATACACATAAAGGTACCTATGGGCGCGTCCTAATCGTCGCGGGTGCTCCTGGAATGGCCGGGGCAGGGGCGTTAGCGGCACGTGGCGCACTGCGGGGGGGTGCTGGGTTGGTTACCGTAGGGACCCCCGATTCTGTTTCTGGCATCATCGCAAGCCTAGTAATAGAGGCCATGGTCAGGCCGTACGCCAGCGGTGGAGACGGGCAGCTTGCGCTCTCTGCGAAAATGGGGCTGTTAGCACTAGCTGAATCTTCCGATGTTATTGCCGTTGGTCCGGGCATTGGCACATCCGAGGAAACTCAACAGCTAGTGCGGGAGATTGTGGTGGAGAGTCCGACGCCGGTAGTTTTGGACGCTGATGGCCTAAACGCATTTGCAGGCAACCCTGAGGCGCTTCGAGAGGTAAGACCCCCTTGTGTCCTGACACCACATCCGGGCGAGTTGGCACGTTTGCTCAGCATGAGCACAGCGGAAGTTCAAGCTGATCGGTTAGTGGCGGTACGCTTGCTTGCCGCTCGTAGCGGTTCGATTGTCATTTTGAAGGGATACCGGTCGTTGGTATGCCACCCGGACGGCAGGGTCGCGATCAACCCTACAGGGAACCCTGGAATGGCGACAGGAGGATCAGGTGATGTTCTTACGGGACTCTTAGCGGCTCTAATCGGCCAGGGTCTTGAGCTATTTTCCGCAGCACGATTGGGTGTGTTTTTGCACGGGGAGGCTGGTGATATAGCCGCTGAAAGAGTAGGCGAGATCTCATTGATTGCCTCTGACATCATCGAGGCGCTCCCCGATGCATTCTCTAGTTTCGAACTTGGGCCCAGAGGTGAGGCAGCATGAGGTCCGCACGTGAGTTTGTGACCCGTAACCCGGCGGAGACACATGAAGTAGGAAGAACCCTCGGCGAAGGACTGCATGGCGGGGAAGTTGTTTTGCTATTCGGACCATTGGGGGCGGGGAAGACGGTATTTGTTCAAGGGCTTGCCGAAGGGTTAGGTCTGAGGCCCGAGGAAGTCCGCAGTCCCGCGTACACGCTTATTAACGAGCATGCTGGAAGAGTTAGCTTGTTTCATGCCGACCTTTACCGTCTCAGTCCCGACTCATTGGTGGATCTTGGTCTCGAAGAGATCTACGGTGACGGCCAAGTCGTTGCAGTCGAATGGGCCGAACGGTTGAAGGAGGCTGGCTGGGACATAGCGGACGCAGTCATAGTTGAGATTGACTGCCACCCCACTGAGGATGAGACTCGCATGATAATGCTCGACGCTAGTGCCTCAAGTTAGCTGAACATCAGGCTTTAGACGACCTGCAAGCGGGTTGTGTCAGGGTTCTGTTGAGCCTTCTACAGTTTAAAAATTTGGCCTCGGCGAGCAACTCCAAACCCCGCATTGCTTACCACCAAGTTTTCATGGCTATTCGGGTCCCACAGTGGGTTGGTGTTGTTGAGGTGGGTAAACCATATTTCTGGATCTCCTCCCCGTTGGCTGAGAAGGTCGATCGAAGCTATCACCGGGGGATGAGGGACGTCGCCTTGACGTCGGTGCCCGAGCTCTTCGTGGCTGAAGAAGCTGCCATCAAGGAGAGCGGCGTCGCTGCGATCAAGCAGCTGTTCAAATGGAATTCTCCAACCTTCCCAAACGTCTGCGTCCGGAACAAACATTAGCGTTCGCTCTGGACCATGGATGAGGAAGCCGAGAGTGTCGGTGAATTCCTGCCGGTGCACGACGATAAAGGGCGTCAGGGCTAACGAATCGGTGAGGACTAGGCGAATCTCGGGTTGAAGGACCATAAGCTGGACATGGTGATTCCGAACAAGGAAAGCCCAGGGCTCGTTGTCGTTCAAATACGAAGCCATTGAAGGCGACACGTACAACGGCAAGCGGCTAGCGGCAGCGCCCTCGCGTCCGATGTGGATCAAGCCGGTGTAATGTCCCATATGGCCGTGGGTTAGAAAGATGCCATGAAGGTGTTCCTGGAGTGGGATCGAGGTGGTTGGTAGAGCTGTTCCGGCTGGGTGTGTCAGGAGCTCTCCCACTTGGGATGCGAAGTCTGGCGTTGCATCAAAGATAAAACGCTTTCCGGCCAAGGGGTCCACGAGCCCGATACTTGAGACTCTTGGTATAGGTCGAGCACCGCGTCGCACTGCGTTGCAGTTTTCGTTGAAACAATTAACTTGCGGTACACCGGCATCTTGGGCTGTGCCGAGGACAACGGCGTAGGGCGATGTTTGAGTCGGTCGTAGCCAGGAGCTTAGCGGAGCCATAGGGACTGCTAGCGTCCCGCTAAGGAAGTGACGTCGTGTCAGGAGGTTACTCGACGCGATAGTTTGGGGCCTCTTTTGTAATTTGGACATCATGGACGTGGGCTTCCCGTAAGCCAGCAGCGGTGACTCGTACGAACTGGGCTTCGGATTGCATGGTGGCAATGTTGGCGCAACCGCAGTAGCCCATGCCGGCGCGCAGTCCCCCAATGAGCTGGTGGACGGTCTCGGAGACCGGGCCTTTGTAGGGGACGCGGCCCTCTATACCCTCGGGGACTAGCTTCGCCTCGTCGACATCACGCTGAAAATACCGGTCTTTGCTACCGTGCCGCATGGCCCCGACCGACCCCATCCCACGGTAGGCTTTGAAAGCACGGCCTTGGTACAGTTCGATCTCGCCAGGACTTTCGTCCGTACCAGCAAGTAAAGAGCCGACCATGACGACATCGGCTCCGGCTGCGATTGCTTTGGCGATGTCGCCAGAGTACTTGACCCCGCCGTCAGCAATAACTGGGATGCTGCATTCTTTGGCGATGCGGGCGCATTCAGCGATGGCAGTGATTTGCGGCACTCCAGCACCAGCCACAACGCGAGTTGTGCAGATCGCCGATGGACCAATTCCAACTTTCACTGCGTCGACACCGACCTCAATTAGATCCCGTGTTGCTTCGGAAGTGGCGATGTTGCCAGCAATGACACCTATGTCGCCAAATTTCTTCTTGATCTCACCAGCCGTTGTGATTACTGACGCGGAGTGTCCGTGCGCCGTATCGACAACGATGACGTCGACGCCAGCCTGCACCAAGGCAGCCGCCCGTTCTTCGGATTCTGGGCCAACTCCGATGGCTGCGCCAACCCGAAGACGACCAAGGTCGTCTTTAGAGGCGTGAGGGTAGTCGATTGCCTTCTGGATATCTTTGACGGTGATTAGGCCCTTCAAATAGCCTTGGTCGTCAACCACTAGAAGCTTTTCAATTTTATGCCGTTGCAACATTTCAGCGGCCTCGTCCATGGTTGTGCCTGACGGTACGGTGACGAGGTTGTCTCGGGTCATTAGCTCCTCAACACGACGGGTCTGATCATCTTCGAAGCGCACGTCGCGATTGGTAAGTATGCCGACGGCTTTGCCCTGAGGGTCAGTGACCGGGACGCCAGAAATCTTGTACTTTGCCATCATCTCCAGCGCTTGGCGGATGGGCTCAGTCGGGCTGATGGTAATCGGATCTACGATCATCCCGCTTTCCGATCGTTTGACCTTATCAACTTCATCGGCTTGCTCTTCGATCGTCAGGTTCCGGTGGATGATCGCGAGGCCACCTTGTTGGGCTAGGGCGATCCCCATACGTGACTCAGTGACCGTGTCCATCGCGGCCGACAGCAATGGAATTCGAAGGTCGATATCGGCAGTCAGTTGAGTCTTGGTGTCTGCTTCTGAAGGCAGCACAGCAGAGCGGGCGGGAACGAGTTGAACGTCATCAAAGGTAAGAGCTACCAGCAGGTTCTCGCTGAGCATCCCGGCTCCTGTATTGTGCGTAATTGCGGCACAGTACAACACCGGTACGATTTCGCAAGCCTATACGGCTAACGACCGCAACACTTCTTGTACTTCCTGCCGCTTCCACATGGGCAAGGACTGTTGCGACCTACCTTTTTTTTCTGGCGGACAACAGTCTCCGTTGCGGACGAAGGTCCGCCAGCGGCCGCCGCGACGCGCTGAACTCGTTTAGTTTCCGCCTGCTGTTGGGCAAGCTGCGCCTGGCGCTCTTCTTGGCTCATCGGCTCAAGTTGGAAAGCATAGCGAACTACTTCTCCACAGATACGTTCATGGACTTCTTGGTACATTTCAAACGACTCGCGCTTGTACTCGACGAGTGGATTACGTTGTCCGTAGCCACGGAGGCCGATGCCTTCTTTTAGTCGGTCAAGAGCGTAGAGGTGTTCCTTCCAACGCGCGTCTATGACCTGTAGGCAGATCCAGGTTTCGAATTGCGTTATTACCTCACCGATACGGTCGACCTTGGTTTGGTAGTGGTCCCGAATCGTTTCCAGCAATTCCGTGCGAATGTCCTGGATGCTGTCCTGATCGAGGTCCACTGTGAAGTCTTCCCGGCCAAGACCAAAGAAATGCTTTAACTGCGTTCGCATCTCATCAGTTTCCCAGTCAAGCGGATCTGCCTCCGGGTCGAAGTGCGTATCTAGTAGCCAGTCGAGGATGTCTTCAGCTGTTTCCAACACGAAACGGCGGGGAGCCGTTTCATCGTGCATTTGGTCATGGCGCATTGCGTAGATCGCTTGGCGTTGCTTCTCCATTACATCGTCATACTCGAGGAGATGCTTGCGAGTCTCGAAGTTGCGCCCTTCAACTTGTCTCTGAGCACGTTCGAGCGCCTTGGTAACCATTCGGTCTTCTATAGGCACGTTTTCCTCCATGCCCAGGCGGGCCATCAAACCTTGTAGTCGGTCCATCCCAAATATCCGCATGAGATCATCTTCAAGTGAAAGGATGAACTGCGATGATCCTGCGTCGCCCTGGCGTCCAGTACGCCCACGTAATTGATTGTCGATGCGGCGAGCCTCGTGCCGCTCGGTACCGAGTACATGCAGGCCGCCAAGTTCCTTGACACCGTCGCCGAGAACGATGTCAGTCCCTCGGCCTGCCATGTTAGTGGCGATGGTCACCGCGCCTTGCTGGCCGGCCAGCGCCACAATTTCAGCCTCCCGCTCATGGTGTTTGGCATTCAGGACGACGTGTTTCACGCCCCGTTTGCCAAGCATCTTGGAGATCTTCTCAGATTTTTCAATCGAGGTAGTGCCGACCAGAACTGGACGGCCTGTCCCGTGCTGTTCAGCGATTTCTTCAACCGTAGCCTTCCACTTTTCAGATTCGGTACGGAAAATCACGTCGGGCATCTCGTCGCGGACCAGCGGCTTGTTAGTAGGTATTTCCAGTACGTCAAGGTCGTAGATTTTGTGAAATTCTGGAGCCTCAGTTATAGCCGTACCCGTCATGCCGGCAAGTTTGTCGTACATTCGGAAAAAATTTTGGAATGTGATCGTAGCGAGAGTTTGGTTTTCTTGCGCGATTTTGACGCCCTCTTTAGCCTCGACTGCTTGATGAAGGCCGTCGCTCCATCGTCGGCCTGGCATCATTCGGCCAGTGAACTCATCGACAATAACCACCTCGCCGTCTTTCAGGAGGTAGTCTCGATCGAGCTTAAAGAGGGCGTGCGCCTTAACCGCCTGTTGGACGTGGTGAACCAGGTCCATATGGGAGGCATCATAGAGATTGTCTACACCGAGAAGCCTTTCTAAATGAGAGACGCCTTCCTCGGTGAGGGCCGCTGAGCGGTTCTTTTCGTCGACTTCGTAATCACGCTCGAGCTTCAATGCTGGTATCAAGCGGTCGACTTTGTAGTAAAGCTCTGTCGATTGCTCTGCCGGGCCTGAAATAATCAGTGGAGTACGCGACTCATCGATCAGGATCGAATCGACTTCATCAACGATAGCGAAATTATGGGTTGGCTGAACCATGTCTTCGCTTTGAAACTTCATGTTGTCGCGCAGGTAGTCAAAGCCGAATTCGTTATTGGTGCCAAAAGTAATGTCGGCACCATAAGCAGACCGGCGATCATCGTCGGGCATGTCATGTTGGATGTTCCCGATAGTTAAGCCGAGTAACTCGTAGAGCGGTCCCATCCACTCGGAATCGCGACGCGCGAGATAGTCGTTGACAGTGATGATGTGTACTCCACCGCCCGCGAGTGCGTTGAGGTAGGCCGGCAGAGTGGCAACTAACGTCTTGCCTTCTCCTGTGGCCATCTCCGCGATCTTCCCTTCATGCAGGACGACGCCACCGATTAGCTGTACGTCGTAATGGCGCATATTAAGGACTCGCCGACCGGCCTCACGAGCGACGGCAAAGGCGTCGACAAGAATGTCGTCAAGCGTTTCTGAGTTGGCGAGCCGGTCCTTGAATTCCTCAGTCTTCCGACTTAAGTCAGAGTCAGAAAGCTTTTCCATCGAGGGCTCAAGCGAGTTAATAGGCCCTAAAAACGCCTCACTAATACGTTTCAACTCGCGGTCGTTATGAGTTCCGAAAACCTTGGTGAGAACGTTGTTAATCATGGCTCAGCATGAAGGCGGTTATGACAGCCTGTGATTCAGCGGGTTAGGGTCAACGCTGCGGAATGAGAATCTGGTCCCCGGGATGGATGACACTACGGGACGATAACCCATTAGCCTGCAGGAGACTCCTCAGAGAGATTCCGTGATTTTCTGCAATACCACCTAGTGTGTCACCACGGCGCACCGTGTAGTCGGACACAGATGGTGAGGAGGCACGGCCTCCCGGGATCTGCAACTCGTCACCGGGGTAAATATTGCTCCGGCGCGACAAGCCGTTTGCAACTAAAAGGGCGTCAAGCCCGACACCGTAGCGTTGAGCGATCTCATACGGTGAGTCACCTCGCCGTACGATATAGCTCTGGGCATTGGTCATTCCGCCAGTGGTATTTACCGGAGAATTGGAAAATGCTGGTGAATAAACTACGAGTTTGTCTCCCGGAAAGATGGTATTGCTTTGGCGGTTATTCCAGAGTTTGAGCTGAGTTACGGTGACGTCATAGCGCTGGGCGATAGCGGAAAAATTGTCTCCACGACGCACTGTGTAGATGCCGCGCTCGCTGTTTGTAGTCGTGTCTGGCGTTGGGTCGTCTGCATTCAAGTTACTGGGGAGGGGACTGGGAGCCTTTGTAGAAGAACTCTCTAATGCTACAGGCGTTGCCATATTGCTACGGACCCCGTAATAGACGATCAACGTGTCGCCTGGGTAGATGCGATCACTGGCCAGGTCATTCCATCGCATAAGGTGGCCCACTGTGGTTCGGAAGTTCTGGGCGATTCCCCAAAGTTCGTCGCCGCGTTGCACTCGGTAAGTTGTCCGCTCACCTGTATTGAACCCTGCTACTGGCTGAGCTCTATAAGGGCGCGCTTCAGGTCCGACCGGGATAATTAATCTTTGGCCGATGCTCAGTCTATTAGGATTTCTCAAGTTATTGACTTCCACAATAGCGGACTGTCGTGTCCCGTAAATACCAGCGATCTCGGAGAGAGTATCGCCACTCGCAACAACATGGCTCAGAAATGCGATCCGCTCAGCCTTTGGAACTTCGGCAAGCGCGTTTTCGAAGGCCAGCTGGGACCCTGACGGAATCCGCACCGGATATCCTTCAGGCACCCAGGCCATGATGTGGGGGTTGAGCTCCCGAATTTCTTCCAATGTTAGACCGCTGAGATCAGCGACTAGCCGTAGGTCCGTATTGGCTTCCATTATCGATTCGTCATAAACATAGGGTGGAAGTTGTGTCACTTCCAGGCCGTAGAACTCTGGGTCATTGGCCATCAAGATGGCAGCGTAAACCTTTGGGACATGATCACGAGTTTCACGTGGGATGGCACGACGTTCCGACAGAGTCCAGTAATCGGTCGCGCCGGTCCTTTGCATGGCTCTGCCAATGCGGCCCTTGCCGGCGTTATAGGCAGCAAGCACAAGTGACCAATCCTGGAATTCCTCATAAAGGTCGCGCATGAAGATCGCAGCCATACGAGTTGATATGATTGGGTCACGGCGCTCGTCCACATTTGGGCCTACCTTCATGTTGTAGAGCCGGGCCGTGCCTCTGACGAACTGCCACATGCCACTTGCCGCAGCGTGTGAATACGCAGTGTTCTTAAAGAGACTCTCAATAAGCGGAGTCCATCCCAGTTCTCGCGGTATGCCTACTTCGTCAAAAATTGACTCGATCATAGGCATATATCGGGTGGCCTGTGACAGGCCTTCCTCAATAACTTCTTTGCGCACTCCAGACAGATAGGCAAGTGCCCATTCGACGCGTTCATTTTCAAGGGGCGATGGTACTGGCATTGAGAATTTCGGCAGCTCCGGAGGTGAAGCTTTAAGGCGAGCGTGCAGATCTGCCAGGTCCGCTAGATTTGGAGACGGCAACTCATCTTTCTCGACCGGAACAATCTCATCTGGGCCAGCAATTAGCCCATCAAAAGTCATGACAACATGGATGCGGTTGAAGAGGTCAATCAACGCGGCGTGCAACGCGTCCCGGTCGCTCGGAGTGACGTTGGCATCAAGATATACGTCGAGAGCTCTCTGGAATCGGTTATCGGCGGTCCCATACTCACTACGGCGGTAGGCTTCCTCTCCCTGCAGAAAGTAGCTTTCGGCTTCACTGAGCAAATCCGCGACTTTGTTGATTGGTTCAGCGGGTGCTAACGGAGATGGAAGTGTGCTCACCGGCGGTGCCGGGGACCCGGCGCATGCGGGCAACCAAAAAAGAGTGATCAGAAGAAGGGCCAATCTCCCGGCCACGTCTCTGGACCCAAGTCGCAATGCCCCACTACAGATCATACGGACCTCGACAGAATGCCCCCCGGCGTCATTGTTGCACCATCGTGGTCACCGACCACGATCATGAGTCCTTTCAGAGCCGGTGAAAGATGCCGTGCGCCTCTCCCAGTTCGAGAGCGAGAGGTGTGACGATTGTATCGGGTCCGATGCCAATTTTCTCGCCTGTTTCCCAAGCGTCTCGAACGTCGCCCTCGGAAACAAATTCCACCGGAGATAAATGTGGAGTCGTCGTTTCTGTTGTCTTGGCTTTAAGGGCCGCGCGCTCCTGGTCGGCCGGCAGTTCGGGTCTTCCGCGCGGGGGAGGTGGCGTCGCCAACACAGTGTCGGAAGTGTCACCATCGCGGACCGAGATTACTGAAGTTCGCCCTACTACAGGTGGAACTGTCGATGCTTTAGGTAACAGGCCACGCTTGTCCAGAAAGTCAGTAATTTGTACTTCGAGCCCCTCTCCGGCCACGTGTTCAGTGTCAGCAACAATGTTAGCTGACAATTCGGTACGCTCATTCAAATCGGAAATGGTTGCCGGTGCTGCGGTAATTTCTTCTGGTATGTATTCACGCGTCTCGTAGGCTAGCCGTTTAACGTTCAATAAGTGTTGTGGACCGATGTTGTCCGAGGTGATGTTATTCCCCCAGGAACCGCAACCAAGTGTCATCGAGGGAAAGAGGTGAGTGGTGTGCCCGACGGCGCCAAGCGCTGCGACAGTGTTCACGAGTACCCGGTGAGCTGGTTTTCTTAGGCCGAATTCCAAGACGATGTCGTCATTGCCTGAGTGGATCACCATCGTGTGACCCATGCCGCCGAAGCGCAGCAATTCAGTGCATCGTTCGCATCCTTCCTGCCAGTCGTCCACGACGTAAAAAGCAAGTACGGGCGAAAGCTTTTCGTGAGAGAGAGGATATTTCTTGCCGACACCGCCGACCGGACAAATTAACACCCGGGTTCCATCTGGCACCTTGATTCCAGCCGCGTTCGCGATGGTGATAGCTGGCCGGCCAACATAGTCGGTGTTGACCAAAAGGTGGTCGGTAATTAGCACTGTGGCCAGACGATCACATTCCTCTGGAGTGAGAAGGTGGCCACCGTTTGCACGTGCTTGCTCGAGGACTTCATCCTTGATAATCCGGTCGCAGATGATTGCCTGCTCCGAGGAGCATAGTGTGCCGTTGTCGAAGGTTGTTCCGGAAATGACGTCCCGCACCGCTTTAGGCACATTTGCTGTTTGTTCGATATAGGCCGGAACGTTGCCGGGTCCGACGCCATAAGCTGGTTTGCCCGCCGAGTAAGCCGCCGTGACTAAACCGATACCTCCGGTTGCTAGAATCATGTCGGTCTCGCGACCATGCATGAGTTCCCTGGTTCCTTGCATCGTGACACTGCTCATGCATCCGATAATGCCGTCTGGGGCCCCTGCCTCGCGTGCGGCTGAGGCCATAACCTCGGCACTGGCTTTAACACACTGGGCCGCGGTTGGGTGGGGCGACAATACGATCCCGCAACGAGCCTTGAGAGCAATCAGGCACTTGAAGAACGCTGTGGAGGTCGGGTTTGTCGATGGGATGATACCGGCGACAACTCCCACGGGTTCAGCGATTTCGCGGATGCCATGTTCGCGATCCTCACGGAGTACGCCGACTGTACGCATGCCACGCATGGCTTCCACAACATCCTTGAGGACAAAGTTGTTCTTAAGAACCTTGTCCGGGATGTTGCCGAAGCCGGTTTCATCGTGGGCTAACTCCGCGAGGTGCTCGCTATGAGCTAATCCTGAAGCAGCCATCTCTTCAATGATGGCGTCTACTTGCTCTTGCGTGTAGCCCTCAAGTTGGCGCTGAGCTTCTACAGCGGCACGGCCAAGCTGCCGGGCTTCTTGAATCGACGCAAGGTCGCGGTCTCGTTCCGCGTTAGTCATCGGCGGCATTTATAACGGGATGGTGTCTCTTGTAGCACTCGCCGGCCAGTTCACTAACTAGTTGATTTTACTGGTTGGTATGGGCACTACCCCTCCTGAGGAGCGGGGCTTATCAATTTCTCGACTTCTTCGTGGGGCCGCGGGATCACGTGTACCGAAACAAGCTCGCCAACCCGTCGTGCTGCAGCCGCACCGGCGTCGGTGGCGGCCTTTACGGCGCCTACGTCGCCTCGTACCAGTACGGTAACTAAACCCCCTCCAACTTGTTCTTTCCCAACAAGCACAACCTTTGCTGCCTTTGCCATTGCATCAGCAGCCTCGATCGCACCGACCAACCCGCGGGTCTCGATCATCCCGAGGGCTTCATACGACATGTGGATCCTCCTGGTAGGCCTAGCGTACCCTAGTAGTGAACGGCGCGGACGTTAGCATGGTGCCCGTGCATGGTCAACAAAATGAAATCGCTGCGGAGTGCATAGGTAGTGAGTTTCACGGCATTTTCTTGTTGATCCAGAAAGGGTAGAGAGCCCGTTCTGGCAACATTTTTGTGAGCTTGATGGGGGTTGGGTGCCACAGTAGACTGCAATCTGGGACGCCCGCCCGAAACGAAGGTCTTGGGAGACTGCTCAATCATGATTAGAACGCTGGCAAAAACCAGCGTATACGGTTGTTTTGCGTGGGTCTTAACGGTTTCATTCGGCTTCGTTGTGGCCTGTGGTGGCCACGAACTTGGTCGTACCGTCGATGTAAGTGTAACCGTTGACTTGCCCGCAAGTATGCCGCCCGGGAGTCCTCTAGACATTGGTTACACCTGGACCCCCAATAGCGGTTTCTTGCCTCCTGCCGACGACTTTAAAGTTTTTGTCAATATCGTTGACGCGGACGGGAACATAGTCGAACAGGATGACCATTTCCCTACAGTTCCAACTAGTCAATGGAGAGCGGGACAGCCGTTTACCTATCGACACTTAATCTACTCAGACCCAGGCCTACTGGTTGACCAATTAAGTTTTTACGTCGGCCTATACGACGAAGACGGTAAGGTCGGAACCATGTACGAGGGCCGTTTCCAGGAACGGCCGTTGGTGCATACGATGCTAATTCGAGCAGATGACCAGGGGGGACGACCAGGTTACCTTGAAGGATTCGCAGAAGAGGAAGTGCTATTGACCGGCCAAGATGTTTATACGCGAAAGTGGCGGTGGATGGGCCGCCGCGGCGTGGTGGAATTCCGTAACCCACGTGGGCCTGCGACGCTACACTTCCGAGCCTTAAGCCCGGTCGACTTCGTTGGTGGAAATCAGAACGTCTCCATCAAGATGGCTGACAGGGAAATTGACTGGTTTACGCGAACAGACTCGTCGTCGTACCTTCTTTATTTTGACTTGTCCCACGAGGAGTTAGGGGATGGTGACTGGGTTGAATTCACGATCGAGGTGGACAAAGTCTTCGTTCCGGCAAAAGTCACCGAAGGGTCCACGGATACGAGAGAATTAGGCCTGCAGGTTTTTTGGATGTACCTGCTGGCCCAGTAAGTGTTTTAGTTGCAGTAGCCTGATCAGGAAACTCAGTGAACATCTGCACTGAGCTGAGTGTCAAACAACGCGGCGCGCTGAGGAGTACACGATGGTGAAAAAAACAGACGAGAAACTAGAGGCGGCAGAGCTAGCGATTTCACAAATCGAGCGCCAGCATGGCAAGGGCGCCATCATGCGGTTGGGGGCCGACAGTGTCGTTGACGTGGCGACAATTTCGACCGGATCGATCGGTTTGGATATTGCCATCGGCGTCGGTGGTTTGCCGCGGGGCCGTGTGATTGAAATTTATGGACCTGAATCTTCTGGCAAGACAACGTTGGCCTCCCATGTTGTTGCAGAGGCACAAAAGGCTGGTGGCATTGCCGGGTTCATAGATGCCGAACACGCTGTTGATCCGGAGTACTCACAGGAGTTGGGGGTTAACCTTGATGACCTTTTGGTTTCCCAGCCAGACTCTGGCGAGCAGGCATTGGAGATAGCTGAAACATTAGTGCGTAGCAGTGCCCTCGATGTATTGGTAATTGACTCGGTTGCGGCGCTTGTGCCGCGTGCCGAGATAGAAGGCGAGATGGGTGATCAGCAGCCAGGCTTGCAAGCACGCCTCATGTCCAAGGCTCTTCGTAAATTGACCGCTGTCGTGTCGAAATCACGAACCAGCCTCGTTTTTATTAACCAGGTACGCGAGAAGATAGGCGTGATGTTCGGCAATCCGGAAGTGACGCCGGGCGGCCGTGCGCTCAAGTTTTATTCCTCGGTGAGGCTCGATATTCGACGTATCGGATCGATCAAGGACGGCGACCAGATAATTGGTAATCGAACGCGGGTAAAGGTAGTCAAGAACAAGGTCGCGGCGCCGTTCCGGATGGCGGAGTTTGAGATCATCTATGGCAAGGGAATTTCGCGCGCCGGTGAGCTCATCGATCTTGGGGAGTTAGCTGGTATTGTTCAGCGCTCCGGCTCCTGGTACTCGTATGATGGTGACCGGTTGGGGCAGGGTCGTGAGAACGCGCGCACGTTCCTTAACGAAAACTTAGATGTTGCTGATGTTATCGATGGCAAGCTGCGTGTCGAGTACGGTCTTGTCGCCCCGGCGGAGGCGGTTGCCGGGGACGACGGGAGTGAAAAGGGCTCTGGCGAGGAAACACCGTCCGAAAAGGCGGCACCTACGGCAAGCTGAACTGGCCGACGAGAGCGCTCGCCTCGATGCTGGTGTTGGCTCAAGAATTACTCTGGAAGATCAGTCTTCGAAGAGAATTTTCTTGTAGCAAAAGACGGTCAAAGAAATGATCACCGCCCAGCCCAGCGCCATGAATAGGTAGCCGTACAGGGTCATCAGTCTGTCTTCTCAGGGGGATCGGGCGGCTCTATGAACTCTACGTTGAGTGGGCCTCGATGATCGTTACCACTCTGTTTTTTCCAGGCAAGTCCGACCAGCGCGCAAAGTCCAACCAGCATGCCGACTAGCATCAGGCGGGCAAGCTGGATCATCTGGCCGGCCTCTGGGCTTGAGGGTTTTGAATCGCCGCGCAGCAGGATCACGTCTGGCAATGTGTTGTAAAAGTAATCGCCAAGAATGACAAACAACATCGCCGGTGCAATGAACTGCAGCACATACTTAAAGAATATCGGTACCTTGATGTCGGCAGCTTTATTGATCTCGTCCCAGGCGCGGTGGATGCCAAACACCCAGGTGAACAGCACGATCTCGATGGTAGCTAGAATGACTAGTCCGAATGTGCCGGCCCAGAAATCAAACTCGTTCATGAAATGGGGCATGATGAAGATCACCGGCTGCACAAGAAGGAAGACGGTGAGCCCAAGGATGATTGCGGCTTTTCGACGGGACATTTTTAGCTCGTCTTGAAGAAAGGCCATTAGGGGCTGCCCCATTGCCAATGAGGAAGTGATTCCGGCGATGAACAGGAGGCCGAACCACAGCGTGCCGAAGAGCTGGCCGGCGGGAAGCTGTTGGAACAACACGGGCATGACGGCAAACGCCAGGTCAAACGAGTTAGCAGCGAGTTCTTGGGTCCGTTCAACCCCAAAGAAGACCACCGCTGCTGGAATTGCCAGTGTGCCGCCGAGGACCACCTCAGCGAATTCGTTGGTTGATGCCGTCGCCAGGCCGGTTAGCGCGATGTCGTCGTTCTCCGACAGGTAGGACGAATAGCACTGGATCGTGCCCATCCCGAGGCTGAGCGTGAAGAAAATCTGACCTGCCGCCGCCAGCCACGTCGCCGAGTCACTAATCTGGCTGAAGTCTGGGTTCCATATGAATCCGAGGCCTTTGCCGACACTGAACTCCGGTTGCGCCGGGTCCGGGGTGCCCAGAAGTAACACACGGACAACTAGGATGACGGCGAAGAGAAAAAGCGCCGGAAGTGCGTACCGGGCTACCAACTCGATTCCTCCGGAGACGCCACGCGACAGGACATACACATTGAGAACCATCGTGATTATGAAGAACACGTAGGCCCAGGCGATGCCACTGAAATACTCGTTCGTAGCCAGACCTTGATAGCCGGAGAGAAAGTCTTTAGTGCTATCAAGCTCGGCGTTGCCCCAGTAACGTCCCGTTGCCGTAAAGAGTGAATATCCGAGAGACCAGGATTCCACATATGTGTAGTAGACCATCACGGTTAGTGGCATAAACAGGCCTAGAGCGCCAATGTATTTGGCCATCGGACTGTCCCACAGCCTCTCGAACATTCCCGGGCTCGAGTGGTGGCCGTAACCACCGCCGTAGCGGCCGATTGCCCACTCCATCCACATTAGCGGGATCCCCAAGAGAAGGAACGAAATGAAATAGGGGATCATGAAGGCGCCGCCGCCATTTTGTGCGGCTTGTACCGGAAAACGCAGGAAATTTCCTAAGCCCACCGCGTTGCCTGCCATGGCGAGAACAAGCCCCACTCTTGTGGCCCACTTCTCTTGTTCGCTCATAGCCCTTCCACGAAAAACTTTTGGAAGCCAACCAGCCGACACTCACTTCCATGCTGCGCCAGCATCGTTACGAAAGAATCGGATGCTATCATAGGCTTAAATGCCTGCTTCCGGATGATGCGCTGTTGCACCGGGAACGGGAGTAGCTGGTAAGCTTTCAGCGTACCGGGTGCGACTCATTTCCGGTGCTCTGGCGGCCCGCGATCGCTGGCCGCCGCGACGTCTTCAAGAGGTGGGCTCGTAGCTCAGTCGGTAGAGCGCCAGACTGAAAATCTGGGCGTCGGTGGTTCGATTCCGCCCGAGCCCACCTTTTCATTTAGTAAGGAGTACTCTGATGGCGGTTCGTAAACAGCTAACAGTGAGCTGGCAAAACAGAGCGGGTGAGTTAGCCAATGTTTGCCGCGTCCTGTCAGACGTTGGAATCAATATCGAAGCGCTCGCGACGGCTGAAGCGGGAGAGTACGGTGCCGTACGTCTTGTGGTCGACGATGTCGGTATGGCACGCCAGGTCTTCCATAAAGCTCAGGTGGCGCATACAACAATCGATGTGTTCGTTATAGAGCTCCCGAATAGGGCAGGGTCTTTAGCTGATATAGCCGGGAGGCTTTCAGAGGAGAAGATCAACATCGAGTATTTCTACTCAGCGGTGGCGCCAGGAGTTGAACGGGCTTTGGGCGTGTTTAAGGTTTCCGATCCATGGCGTGCTGACGAGATCACTAACATGATGGAAGCTAATGACTGACCAAACTCGCATCGTTACATCAACTGAAATATCCGGTATTCCTATGGCGCGTCGGGGAAAGGTTCGCGACGTATACGACCTAAATGATGAACTTCTTATCGTTGCCACGGACCGGGTGTCGGCTTTTGACGTCGTTTTGCCAAACGGTATTCCTCACAAGGGCACTGTACTTACGCAAATTTCACGGTTCTGGTTCGAACGAATGAACGTCTGTCCGAATCACTTAATCAGCACTGACGTCGCCGATTTTCCAGAGTACCTGCAAGAGTACGCCGACATGTTGGCTGGACGTGCGATGCTGGTGCGTCGAGCCGATCGAGTTGATGTGGAGTGTGTGGTGCGTGGATATTTGATCGGGTCGGGATGGAAGGACTACCAAGCTACT
>Ga0315338_1000615_pt1 | contig 71566 bp, 62 predicted proteins | sample ASW8metaG_FD_204518 | JGI IMG/M metagenome (GOLD analysis project Ga0315338, IMG submission 204518) | Ammonia-oxidizing marine archaeal communities from Monterey Bay, California, United States - ASW #8 | ecosystem: Environmental > Aquatic > Marine > Coastal | place: USA: California | collected...
TTAATGGAGAACACCTACCGCGCTGTCAATATCGCGTTTATCGATGAATGGACAAAATATGCCGAAGCCGTGAGTATTGATCTTTACGAGGTTATTGATGCAATACGGGTACGGCCAACACATTCCAATATCCGCTTTCCAGGGATTGGTGTGGGAGGTTACTGCCTGACCAAAGACCCAGCTTTTACCCCGGCTGCAGCGCAGCAATTGCTGAATCATCAAGATCTGGATTTTCCGTTCTCCAGCCTTGCTTTACACGTTAATCAAGCCATGCCGTTACATGCCTTCGGTAGGTTAACAACCCTTTTAGGAGACAGTTGTCTCGATAAAGAGATCCTGTTGCTTGGCGTCAGTTATCGCCAGGATGTAGGTGATACCCGGTTCTCACCGGTCGAAACTTTTGCCCGTGCACTATTACAATCCGGTGCGAAGGTGCAAGCTTTCGATCCATTTGTTACCGAGTGGTCGGAAATGAACAGGCAGTTGCCCGCACAATTACCTTCGCCGAAAACTTTTGATGCGGTGGTATTTACCACCCCACACCAACAGTTCGTAGAGTTGGACTTGTTATCGTGGCTTGGTGAGGCGCGTCCAATCGTACTCGATACTATAAACGCGGTTTCTAAATCTCAGCGGGAGCGTTGCCGACAATTCGGGATTCAGATTGAGAGCATTGGTCGTGGGGACGGCCTGTGACTGAACGCATACTCATCACCGGTGGAGCCGGCTTTGTCGGATTTCATCTGGCAAAGCAACTCGCTAGCACTGGTTACGATATATGTTTGGTGGATAACCTTGCGCGGGGTATACAGGATGCAGATCTTGCAGAACTGTTGTTGGATACAAAGGTATCTTTTGTCGAGGCGAACCTGCTGAATCATGACGCCGTGGTTAGGTTGGGAACGGATTTTGATGCGATCTTTCATTTAGCTGCGATCATTGGTGTACGACATGTGCTCAAACGCCCCTACGATGTACTGGCACACAATACCCGTATGCTCGATAACGTGATTACTCTTGCGCAGCGTCAGACCGCTTGCACCCGGTTGCTATTTGCGTCGACCAGTGAGATCTACGCTGGGACGCTTGCGCATTTTGATTTAACTGTGCCGACCCCAGAGCATACGCCATTGGCGCTTACTGCTTTGGAGTCACCACGTACCAGTTATATGCTCTCCAAGATCATGGGGGAAGCCATGGTGCAACAGTCTGGGCTGCCGTTCACGATTTTCCGGCCGCACAATATTTATGGACCGCGCATGGGAATGGTTCACGTGATTCCAGAACAGTTGAAAAAGGCCTTTGATGCTGCTTCAGGGGATTCAATATCGGTTTATTCGCCAGATCATAAGCGAGCTTTTTGTTATGTTGATGATGCGATTGAGATGTTACAGCGTATGCTCAGCTGCGAATCCTGTGAAGGTGCGACGCTGAATCTTGGTACCCAGGCCCCAGAGGTGACTATTCGTGAGGTCGTTCAAACCTGCGCCGATGTTGTCGGTAAGGCTTTGACACTAGAGGAATTGCCACCAACGCCTGGTTCGCCGCTACGCCGAGCACCAGATATGCATAATACTACTCAGTTGCTCAATTTTGAATCCCAAATTAGTTTGCGCTCAGGTATCGAAAAGACGTGGCACTGGTATCGGGAGAAGGTATTTCAGCCTGGTGGTGTCAGCGCCCAATGAGTAATCACGATTTTACCGATGCATTTATGGCCATGGTGCGTGAAGTCTTCGGCACCAGTGAATTCATTCCACTGCATGCACCGCGTTTTGAGGGCCAAGAGAAAGAATTGATTCTCGAAACGCTGGAATCCACGTTTGTCTCTTCAGTGGGTATGTGCGTGGAGCAATTCGAAGAAGATATCGCGCGGTATACGGGGGCACAATTCGCGGTTGCAGTGAGCAGCGGCACTGCGGCACTGCATACAGCTCTTCACGCAGTAGGCGTAGTGCAACACGATGAAGTGATCACTACCCCTTTGACTTTTGTTGCAACTTGCAATGCGATTTCTTATTGTGGTGCGCGGCCGGTATTTGTCGATGTTGATTGTGATACTTTAGGGTTGTGTCCAGAGTCCCTTGCTGAATTTCTAGAGCAATATGGGGAAGTTCGCGCCGATGGCCATTGTTGGAATCGTTCGTCGGGAAAGATTATTCGCGCCTGCGTGCCAGTACATAACCTGGGTCATCCGGCCCGGGCCGGAAAAATTGTGAAAGTATGCGAGCGTTACAATATCGCCGTGATTGAAGATGCCGCTGAATCTCTGGGCAGTTTGGCGGGTCAACAACATACTGGTCGAGTTGGCCTGATGGGTGTGCTCAGTTTCAATGGAAACAAGATTATCACCACAGGGGGCGGTGGGGCGCTTATAACCGATAATGCTGCTCTTGCTAAGCGGCTAAAACACCTGACGACAACTGCCAAGACACCCCACCCCTGGCTGTTTCAGCACGATGAGGTAGGCTTTAATTACCGGTTGCCCAACTTGAACGCTGCACTGGGGCTTGCTCAGATGGCGCAATTAGCCGCATTTGTGGCTAAAAAGCGCAACCTGGCAAAATATTATTCGAAATGGTTAGATGAGTGGTTGCAGGTCAGGTTTTTCACTGAGCCAGCGCAGGCTCGTTCTAACTACTGGCTTAATGCTATTTTATTTCCTGATCGCGCGGCTCGGGATGAGTTTCTGGGGCGTACAAACGATTGTGGAATCATGACCCGGCCCATGTGGACACCCATGCATACTCTGCCCATGTATCAGAGCTGTCAGCGCTCTAATCTGGATAACGCAGAATTGATTGAGAACACTCTTGTGAATATTCCCAGCAGCGCGGTGAGCCTGTGAAGAGGCGTAAAGTGTGTGTGGTAACGGGATCGCGTGCGGAATATGGCCTACTTTACTGGGTGTTGCGTGAGATCGAAAGTGCGCCGGACCTGGAACTGCAATTGGTGGTCACAGGAATGCATCTCTCCAGCGAATTCGGGTTGACTGTCCAGCAAATCGAAGACGACGGGTTTGAAATCAATCACCGGGTCGAGATGCTTCTTTCCAGTGACTCTGCGGTAGGAATAACGAAATCTACTGGACTCGGAATGATTGGGTTCGCCGATGCGTTTAGTTCGTTAAAGCCAGATATTGTATTGTTGTTGGGCGACCGCTTTGAATTGCTTGCAGCGGCCAGCGCCGCGCTTTTTGCCGTGATCCCGATTGCACATATCCATGGCGGGGAAGTTACCGCAGGCGCTTTCGACGATGCGATTCGTCATAGCATCACCAAGATGTCGCATCTGCATTTCACATCGACAGAGATTTACCGCAATCGCGTTATTCAGCTCGGGGAAGATCCAGATAGGGTATTTAATGTGGGCGCTCCGGGGATCGACAGTATTCACCGCATCAAACTAATGGAAAAAACTGATCTTGAGGTAGCGTTAGGCCTCGAGTTGGGCTCGCGTAGCTTGTTGGTGACGTTTCACCCAGTCACGTTGGAGCCGGGTAGAGCAGTGACAGACTTTCGAGCGCTTTTGAGCGCTCTGGATGAGCTGGCAGGTGTCAGCCTGGTCTTTACCAGGGCCAATGCCGATACTGAAGGTCGCGCGATCAACGCGATGATTGATGATTATGTTGCCGCCCGTCCGTCATCAGTGGTGCATACGTCCCTAGGACAATTGAGATATCTTTCGACCTTGAAGCATGTCTCGGGCGTGGTTGGCAATTCCTCCAGTGGCATTATTGAAGCGCCTAGCCTTCAAATCGGAACCATCAATATTGGTGAGCGTCAGAAGGGTCGTGCGCGCGCAGCAAGTGTGATTGATTGCGGATCGACTGTTGGGGAGATCCGCAGTGCGCTCGAGACTTTGTTTAGCTCCGAATTCCAACAACAATTGTCGAGCGTCGTAAATCCCCATGGTAGCGGCGATGTGTCGGGTCAGATAGTTCGCCTATTGCAAGAGGTGTCACTTGTCGATCTCACAAAAAAACACTTCCATGATCAGATTCTATCTGGGAGTCCGGAATGATTTTCTATAAAAAGCGTGACGAGCTCGTCAGGCAGGCTGACCATGTTTCCCGATTTGACGCTGAGTCAGACAAGCGTGAGGCAATGTATGGGTTGCCAAAAAATGTGACATTTTGCACGCGGTGTGTGATCTCGAACCAGCGCCCCAATTCGACTGTTGAGTTTGAGCATACCCGCAATAGCAATAAGACCACCATTTTTCTTGATGACAAGGGTGTCTGTGATGCCTGCCGGACTGCGGAGGCCAAGGGGTTAGAAATCGACTGGCATCAAAGGGAAGCGCAACTGTGGGAGTTATGTGACCGTTATCGAAAAGATGGCGCAGGGTACGATTGCCTGGTGCCGGGCTCTGGAGGTAAGGACAGTTTCTATGCCGCTCATGTGCTGAAACATAAATACGGCATGAGCCCGCTGACTGTGACCTGGGCACCACATCTGTATACCCCATGGGGGTGGGACAACTTTCAGGCTTGGATCAATGCGGGTTTTGATAATTACCTCATGACACCTAATGCTCGAGTTCATCGGTTAATAACCCGTCTTGCAGTGGAGAATCTTTTCCACCCTTTCCAGCCCTTTATGCTTGGGCAAAAAGCATTGGCACCGAAAATGGCTGCGTTGTTCGATATTCCATTAGTGTTTTATGGGGAGAATGAGGCAGAGTATGGTAACCCTACCCAGGACACTCAATCGGCCGAGCGTGATTGGTCCTACTTCACCCGAGAGGATGAGTCCAAGATTTTTCTCGGTGGTGTTTCCGTAGAGCAACTGCAGGCAGAGTTTGGCATCCAAAAAGTGGATCTCGCGCCTTATCTGCCGATTGACCCTGAGACGGCCGCAAAAAAGGGAATCCAAGTGCACTACCTGGGTTACTACCTGCCTTGGCATCCGCAGGGCGCCTACTATTACGCCGTCGAAAATGGCGGGTTCAAGGCGTCGCCTGAGCGAACACCAGGCACTTATAGTAAGTACAACAGTATCGACGACAAAATTGATGATTTTCACTACTACACAACTTACGTCAAATTCGGCATTGGCCGTGCGACCTACGATGCGGCGCAGGAAATTCGCAATGAGGAGATCACGCGTGAGGAGGGCGTAGCTCTCGTCAGAAAATACGATGGCGAGTTTCCAAAGCGATTTGCTGAGGAGATTTTCCGATACCTCAGCATCCCGGATTCTGAATATCCGGTTGCGAGTGAACGATTTGAGCAGGCGATTATTGACCGCGACTATTTTGACAGTTTGACGGACGCCTTCAGGTCACCCCATCTTTGGTGTCGCAATGGTGAGATTTGGCGTTTGCGCCGAACCATCTGGCAGGGGGCGGATGATGCGTAACGTTCGACTCATCGCACGACTGGATGTTAAAGCGCCAAATCTTGTTAAAGGCATACAGTTTGAAGGCCTGCGTAAACTGGGCGACCCTAATGATTTTGCCCTGCGTTATTATCGCGAAGGTGTAGACGAGATCTATTATGAGGATATTGTCGCCAGTCTTTATGAGCGTAACAGTCTGCTCGATATTATTGAGAAAACGACTCGTGATATCTTTGTGCCGGTTACTATTGGCGGTGGCTTGCGCAGCGTAGATGACGTGGCCGCAGCACTGCGTGCAGGAGCCGATAAGGTAGCAATCAATACAGCGGCCATTAAGAACCCGGGAATTATCAGTGATGTTGCACGCCGGTTTGGCAGTCAGTGTATGGTGCTATCAATTCAGGCTAAGAGCCAGGGTGATTCGTGGGAATCGTATTTTGATAATGGCCGTGAACACAGTGGAGTTGATGCAGTTGAATGGGCTGAGCGGGGGCAGTCTCTGGGGGCAGGCGAGATTCTATTGACCTCGGTGGATCAGGAAGGAACTGGCAAGGGCTTTGATCTTTCGCTGTTGAAAGCGGTCAGTGACCGAGTGGATATTCCGGTGATCGCCAGTGGCGGCATGGGCTGTTCGCAGGACCTTGCCAACGCGGTGAAGGTAGGCGGAGCAGATGCTGTCGCCATGGCGCATGTGCTGCATTACGGCATTTGTTCGTTGCCAGAACTGCGTGAGGCGTGCCGGTTGGAGGAGATTCCTGTGCGCCACAGTATGCATGTGGACAGTGAGCGTGCCGCATGAAATCTGTCACGGTAATTGACTATGGTACCGTTAATCTTGGCAATATCGTGCGTGGCCTTGAACGGGTGGGTGCGTGTGTGCGCGCCAGTATGGATTCTGATGAAGTACGCCAGGCTGACCGCCTGGTACTGCCCGGTGTAGGTGCTTTTGCAGCTGGAATGGCTGAGTTATCATCAAGGAGCCTTGATCATGCAGTAATCGAAGCTGCACAGGCCGGTACGCCATTATTGGGGATCTGCTTGGGAATGCAGATGCTGCTGGACCACAGCGAGGAAAACGGTAGTCATCGTGGCCTGGGCATACTGGCTGGTAACGTCAAGGTGATTCCCAGAGAAGGTGTCGACGGGTCAAAACGACGTAAGGTGCCCCACATTGGCTGGAATGCGCTTCAATATCCACCAAACCGTAGTCACTGGCAGGATAGTTGTCTTGCTGGCATCCAGCATGGAGAGTTCTGTTATTTTGTGCATTCGTATATGGCGGTGCCTGAAAACCCCAACCACATCCTGGCGCAGTGTAACTATGAAGGATTAGCCGTGACTGCGGCTATCGGCCGGGACAACATTACTGGGTTGCAATTCCATCCTGAGCGCAGCGGTCCTCACGGACTCAAGATTCTTAAGCGCTTCATTAATCACTGAAACGGTAATGTTTGATCCTGATCGATCAGTTTTTGTCATTGCCGAGGCGGGGGTTAACCACAACGGAGATTCAGATCTCGCCATGCAGATGGTAGATGTCGCCAGTGAGGCTGGAGCCGACGCGATCAAGTTTCAGACATTCGATGCCAAAGCATTGGTCACATCGAGTGCGCCAAAGGCGCGTTACCAGCAGGCTGTGACAGACAACACCGAGTCGCAGCAGCAGATGCTGGCAAAACTTCAGCTCGACAGGGAAACACATTTCCGAGTCAAACGTCGTGCGGAAGAACGCGGCCTTTTATTTATGTCGAGCGCATTTGATTCGCAAAGCCTTTCTTTTCTAGCAAACGATTTGGGCTTGCCATTGCTCAAGATTCCCTCTGGTGAGATTACCAATGGCCCGTTTTTGCTGGAGCACGCCCAGACCAATCGTGATCTTGTGCTATCGACCGGCATGTCCACACTAGGCGAGGTCAAGGCTGCTTTGTCAGTGCTGGCGTTTGGTCTAATAGGAGGGAATTCTCCAAGTATCCATGCTTTTAATGAAGCCTTTGCTAGCAAGGCGGGCCAGGAGGCGTTGCAGGCGCACGTGACACTCTTGCACTGTACGACCCAGTACCCCGCCCCTTTTGACAGTGTCAATCTCAAGGTATTGGTCAGCATGCAGGCAGCCTTTGGCGTTAGAATAGGCTATTCAGATCATACTCCGGGCTCAGTAGTGGTATCCGCTGCAGTAGCTCTGGGTGCCCGGGTAATCGAAAAGCACTTTACGCTGGATAAGAATTTTCGGGGTCCCGATCACAAGGCGTCACTCGAGCCTTCGGAATTGCGTCAAATGGTCGATAGTATCCGTACGGTTGAGCAATCTCTAGGTAATGGCGAAAAGGTACCTCACGATACGGAACTGGATAACCGATCAGTTGCCCGCAAGAGTCTGGTGGCGGCGCGTGCGATTACCAAGGGTGAGTTGTTCTCGCCGGATAGCGTTGCGGTAAAGCGTCCCGGTACTGGTCGCTCCCCTATGGAGTACTGGGATATTCTCGGGCGGGAATCCAACAAGTCCTATGAGTTTGATGAATTCTTGTGATTTCGAACCCACCGATTCCCGGCCAGTGATAGTGGTGGGGGCGGGCGGGCACTCAGCGGTCATCATTTCCAGTTTACAGCGCTGGGCTGTAGAGATTCTGGGCGCAACAAGCCGGGATAATCAAAAAGGGGTCCAGATCCTTGGAGTGTCGGTAATTGGCAACGATGAGGAGATTAGCGCCTGGACTCCGACGGATATCATGTTGGCCAATGGCATTGGCATGGCAGCAGTGGGGCAATCAAATCGTCATAGGTGTGCAGAAAAAATGCGGAATCTCGGTTTTCAGTTTTGCACGATTGTTGATCCCACAGCAGTTACTGCATCACAGGTGATATTGGCCGAGGGTGTACAAATTTTGGCTGGCGCAGTTGTTCAGCCCCGCACCAGTATCGGGCGAGACAGTATTATCAACACCGGCGCGCGGATAGATCATGATTGTGAGATTGAGATGGAATGCCATATTTGTCCAGGAGTAACTCTTGCTGGCGGGGTCAAGGTTAGACGGGGATCGATGATTGGCGCGGGCGCGACTGTGATACCCGGGATAACGATTGGCGAAGACTCTCTGATTGGAGCAGGGTCTGTAGTGTGTTCGGATGTGCCCCCCGGATCACAGGTTGTCCAACAGTCTACGACAGCATCTTCGGTAAAGGTACGGTGAAGAGCATTCTTCTATGAGTATAGATTGGACTTTAGCTTTGCTCGAAAATGATCGGACGGTCCAGAAAGCAGCCGAATTGCTGACGGAAAATTCCTTGCGGATCGTGCTAGTGGTTGATCAAGAAAATCGTTTGTTGGGAACCATTACAGACGGCGACATTCGCCGGGCGCTGATGGCTGGGAGTACGATGATCTCTCTGGCCACGTCTGTGATGCAGAAAAACCCAATTGCTGTGAATCAGGGGGATTCCAGGCGTAAGGCACTGCAGATCATGCGTGAAAAGGATCTGCTGCACCTGCCCGTGCTGGATGCTAAGGGTGTTGTGGTTGGTCTTGAGACGGTGCGTGATCTGTTGTTCAAAGAGCAGCGGCCTAACCCGGTGTTGCTGATGGCGGGGGGATTTGGCAAACGGCTGTATCCGCTGACTCGCGAGGTTCCAAAACCTCTGCTCCCAGTCGGAGAGAAACCCATTCTGCAGACCATCCTAGAACAACTGGCTGAAGGCGGGTTCTCACAGTTTTTCCTGGCCGTGCATTACCGCTCTGAGCAGGTGCGGGCTCATTTTGGTGATGGCTCCAAATGGGGGGTGCGCATTGAATATCTGGAGGAGCGCCAGCCACTCGGCACGGCAGGCGCTCTCAGTCTGTTGGATCAAACCATGATTGATGCGCCGCTGCTGCTGATGAACGGTGATCTGTTGACCCGACTGGATTTTGGTCAACTCGTGGATTTTCACGGTGAACATGGTGGTCTTGCGACCATGTGCGTTCGAGAATTCGATTTCCAGATTCCCTACGGTGTGGTACACGGTGATGGCGACCAGGTGACCGATATTATTGAAAAGCCGGTGCAAAAGTTTTTTGTTAACGCTGGCATTTACATTTTAGAGCCAGAGCTGCTCGGCCAGTGCCGACCTGATGAAGCGATCGATATGCCAGATCTGTTACGACAGGTTGTGAACGATGGTCGCAAGGTGAGCATGTTTCCGATTCATGAGTACTGGCTCGATATCGGTCGGATGGAAGAGTACGAGCAGGCCCAGGTTGAGGGGAGCTGACAGGGTTGCTTGACGAGTATTTGCCCAACGAGGCGGGAGATCGATCATAACGGCAAATGGATACAGGGCGGGCCAGCCGGTCCTTATCCTCTCCAACGCTCTTTCCGGGGGTGGCGCAGAAGCTGTCGCCCGTTTGATGGTTGCACAGACCAGTAGCGCCAATTGCGTATTATTCGAAAATGATGCGGGAGTTACGATTCCTGGAAAATCAATAAGGGCAGCCTATCGGCGGCATCACAGCCGAGCCTTTTTTACCGTAGTCGTAAATCTTTGGCGGTTAGCGTTTATCCAGTGGGAGAAAATTCGCCTGCGCCCGGTGGTGACTATCAGTCATCTTGAAGGGCCCAATTTTGCCAATATGCTGACTGTGATGGGGGGCAGGCGAGTATTGTTTGTTCACAACCGAATTAGCCAAAGCTATCAGGGCCATGGTATTCGTGACAAGACGATGCGTTATTTGTGCAAACGACTATATTCGCAGGCAAAAATGGTCGTCGCTGTTTCGCCGGGTATTGGACAGGAACTGGTCCAGTCACTTGGGGTCGAGCCTTCCAGAGTCATAGTGTTGCCCAATCCGGTAGACATCAAAGCCATAGAGCGTGCGGCAATGGGGCACTATGGCGATTATCGTGATGCCCTCTGCAAGGAGCGATACTTTGTCAGCGTTGCCAGTCTGACAAGACAAAAAAATCATTCACAAATGTTACGTATTTATGCGCAATTGATTTCCAGTTCGAAAGATTGCGCTTCGGTCAGGTTGATACTGCTTGGAGATGGGCCATTGCGCGGCGAATTGCAGGATTTATGTCACCATTTGGGGCTTCGGTTCTTCGATCCTCAAGAAAGCGATGGTTTTGATTTTAAAGCGCAAGTATTTTTTTTGGGGTTTCAACAAAACCCGTATCCACTGATATCCCGGGCACAGTTACTATTGTTGACCTCCCACTGGGAGGGGTTGCCTATTGCGTTGCTCGAGGCGATGAGTCTGGGTATTCCAGGTGTCGTCTCAGACTGCTCGGAGGGCATCCGGGATCTGTGGCAACTGCCCGCCGATATGGGTGATTGCCATGCAGATCAGTCGGCACTGAAAACTCCTTTTGGTGTGTTAATACCGTTGGGTATTGATGATTTAAAACTGGCACTGTGTTGGGCAGAAGAAATTGGCAAACTACTGTGTGATCCGACACAGCGAAATCATTATGCCAAGGCATGTCGCCGCCGTGCGAGTGACTATGACATTGATCACGTGACACAGCTTTGGAGTCAGCATCTTCTGAATCCTCCAAACATTAACGACTAAGGTATTCGCTTATCAAGGATTTGATCGTCTCGTGGGGGTGTTCATCTGCAGGCATCGACACCAGAGACTGAGCAGCCTCTCGGGTAAGGTCGCAATACTGAGTATCCGGCATAGTTCTGAGTGTGTCGCAGCGGAGGAAGAAGTCTGCCTCACTGCCCGAGGCTTTAAGTTTGACACTGTCTGGAAGCCTATCAACGTATTGTTCAACACCCCAGGCCCGAATAAGCTCAGGATCGATAGTTGCCCCGAGGATGACTTTCTTGCCAGCAGCAAAGAGTTCAAAGCCTAGAGTTGATCCTGGGTGAATTATGAGATTGCTCGATAGCCCAATAAAATAGGAGTCGAGTTCCTTTTCTGTCTTATCCGCGCAAACAAAATGTAGAGATACGTCATCGGCAAGCCTCGTGTAGTACGCTCGCTCTGCAAACTGCGCTTCGGGTTCACGGGTCTTGGTAATGACGCAGAAACTAAGATTGCGATTTCGCACATACTGACAACAGAATTCAAAAAGACGCCTCTGACAGCATTCAATATGCTGTTGGAGTAATGAGGACTTGGCCCCAAACATCTCCGGTCGGTAATGAGAGATGAAGGCCAAGTCAAAGGCCTGGTGAACCTTAATTGCGTCCTGCGCAAGCGCCAAGCCAAGCTTAATCGAGCCGACGGGGTGATAGTTTTTACACTGTATTTCAAGAGTGCGGAATATGTCCCTCTCTGTTTCCCCAAAAGCAAGATAGATGGGTAGATTCTGTCCCGGTGTCATCGATCCTTGGGTGTCGCGCAGCGCGTTTTGAATAAGTACTACCGGAACCTGTGGATTATCTTCGGCATATTTTGCGAGCAGGGGGTTGTTGTCAGCGCAGCTGATGATTAGCCTTGGTGTAAGTCGTTTGAGCAGGGCGCTCAGCCAGGCATAGCCAATGTGACCGCCACCTTTGCGCGATGAAAACACTAAGGATCGGCACAAAAGAAAGAAAAAGCCTAGATCCAGTAGAAGTGGCTTGCGGTTGCGGATATCAAGTGTTTCAACGTGACAGTCTTGCGGTAGGCACTTTTGTAGCCAGCCAGTGCCGATAACATCGATTACCAGTACATCGCAGTTGAATTTTCTAAGCCAGGTGATCGACGTCATTTCAGGATCTGGTTTTTGCGGCCACTGCCGCGAGTTGCTGACGGTACAACTCCTGGTAGGAGCGAGACATTGCCTCAGCGCTGAAATGTTCCATCGCCAGTGCACGCGCTGCTGTACGGCGATCGTTCGTTATTTCGAAATTTTGAATTGCCTTATTCAGTGACTCCGGCCTATCGATAGAGAAAAGCTCTCCTGCTGCTGACGAGAGTGCGAGGATCTCCCGGTGAGCCGGAATATCTGAAAGCAGTACGGGAAGGCTGCAGGCCAGCGCCTCGAGCACAGCATTTGGTAGGCCTTCCGCATGCGATGCCGAAACAAAACAGTCCGCCAAACGTAAATAGTCCGTGACATTCGCCTTTGCTCCTGGCAGTGCAATATTCGGTGCGTCCCTGGTCAGTGCTTCACATTGCGGCAACAGCGGCCCGTCCCCAAGGATCACCAGAGCATCGCCTTGAGCGGCGCGCATTTTTAGGGCTTTGATTAGGTCTTTAGGGTTTTTCCGTGGTATCAGTGGCCCGGCAAATATAAACAATCGGCCACGGGTCGGTAAGCCCAGTGCACTTCGCTGTGCTGCCCTATCCGGCTCCCTTAAGGGCGCGGGTAGAGAAGCGATATCAGCACCGTTGTGGATAACATGAGGCGTTTGTGGGTGGAGAGCGTTATGTTGAGTGAGCGCATGGGAACAAGCCACAACCATCGGCAGGGCATTCAATGCCCGCTGATGAAGGATGGCAGCTACCTTGCCAGCCCAGTACCCCATTAACGGTGGATAGTCTGATTTGGGGTTATTGCGTTGTGTCGCCATTCGTAAGAAGGGCGGGTCGAGTCGTGATGAGAGCCAGTCTGCTCGCAGACCCTGAGAGTGCAAGATGTCGGGTTCGAGCTCTCGCAATAGTTGATTAAGGCGTCGTTTTCCAGTCACTACACTGGTAAAGCGAGATAACGCCATAGGGTATAACTTGATCCCCAGACATTTAAAGTTCGCCTCAAGATTGTCTGCGGGACTGTCCGAAAGGGTGACAACCGACGTATCGAATTGCTCGCGGTCAATATACTTCAGTAGATTGTATAGTTGGCGAGTAGGCCCAGTACGCCCCAGCGTAGAGACGAGGTAGGCGAGACGGATTCTGTTCACAAAAATGGGACTCTGATCAGCCGGACGTGGGATACATCAGGTAGATATATGCCCCATCGTGATGCCAGAGCAGTTCAAAAAGTTCAGGGTGCGTATTAATAAAGGCCTGTAGATTGGCCGGGTAGTGGCGGGAGACCTCCAGTATATCGGCGGGCCAATGGCCCGCATACAGTGCACTTTGGGTTGTTGCGCCATCTCGCTGATTAACCACGATCAGCGAGTGACTGAAATCTGATCCAAGAATATCCTGCTGGTAGTTGGTGTTGTGTTTAGGAAAATAATCGCCCTCTGTCCACCACCAGGTCTCACCTCTTGTGGCCGCATACACCACGAACCGCGTGACTGGGTCGGTGATAATCCGGCGGATGTTGGTCTCGTTTTGTATCTGATCAACTTTGTTGATTAAATCTTGCCACAGTTCGGCGCCACTCTCGGGTCCGACCGCGAGTAGGCTGGGTATCCGGGAGGTTCGATTAAAATATCCATTAAAGTGCCACGGCAGAAGTGAGAGCAAAAGAATGGCGGCCGAGGCATAGCCAACCATTGTCTTAAGAAAATGTTTGGCTGCGGGCTTGGAAAGTAAAGTCACTGTAATTAGTGTTGCTGCGGTTATCCCCAAAGGAATCAAATAGGCGGTACGCCACATTCCAGTCGCAGGCCCAAAATGCAGGAAGAGTATGGCGTAGAGCGGATTGAGGTTGGTGAACAGGGGTAGTAGCATGCCCCCTGTGAGGAAGTCGGAACGGACTACGGTTCTCCAATGCCAAAGACTCCATACGTAAACGCCAAGCCCAAAATATCCAACTGTATCCCAGAAACGAAAAGTGGGATTATCTAAAGGGAGGCCTGAGAGGAGCCAAAAAAAACGGCCAGCATCAACGACGTGTGGCGTATGTTGCCAAGGGCTCATGGTACGAGCACTGAAGGCGTACAGAAAAACCAAAGCCAGAATCGACAGCCAGAAATTGCCACTGGCACGGGCACGTTTTCTTAGGATGGTGGATAGATCACCAGATGGAGCATAACTGCGTAAAGCTCGGACAAACGCGATAACACTTAATAAAATCAGGGCCAGCAACGCTTCCTGGCGATGAACTAGCCACATGGTTACCAGAAAAACCGGTACAAGGAGTAACTGTAGTCCGTTGTTTTTCGGCCGTTGTAGATAATCTAAGAATATAGTGGCGCAGGCATATATCAGTGGAAAGGAAAATATTGTTGGAAAATAGGCGTAATAGCGGACATATGAGAACGTAGCAGTACCAAGTGTTGCGAACGTTAGGATAGCACCCAGAAGGCTTCCTAATGTTCGCGCATTTGCACTAAGTTGAAATACCCCCAGGAGGCTGAAGGTGAACCAGTATATGGATCCAAGAAAAATAACGCTTGTAACTAGCGTAATAGAGGGCACCAGTTCCAAGGGTAATACGCCTAGCATCTTGGCCATTAATGCGTGAATCACATAGACAGGACTGATTTCAAGTGCGCTGAGGGAAAAATTAACCCGGTGACCCAGATAACCATCTTCTAGTGCAGCCAGTTCGATACCAACCCGAGCGAGGTGCTTCCATATATCGGAGGGTATCTCCGTATATGGGCCGACGAAAGCGTGGTAGACCGTGAATATCAGGAGTAGGGCCATCCCGCCCAATAAGGAAAGGCTTTGCCCTCTGATTCTGGGTGGGCGATGGTGCGATCGCCTCGTAGTTCGCTTGCGCTTGAATAAAGTCCATGCTGTAGTCGCTAGCCCGAGGACGACCAGGTGAAAGATACCTACCCAGAGGAGAATACTTCCCCCAAATGCATAGACGGGAGCAAGAGTGAGCACGATAATTGCGAGACTTATCGCGAAGGAGAGTAGAAATCGGTTCCGGACTACGCCTGAGCTATAAAGCAGCAAGAATCCAGGCGCTAATAGATAAATTCCGTAGAGGCCGCCTGCTATAGAGTTAATGAGAAAATCTGTCACTAGGTAATTATGTGAGCGGTCACGAGTCAAACAGTGGTTGCTTGAAATACACCCTTTTCAAGATGTGGCTGATATCCCCGGTTGACCAGAATTTTTGCCCCTCATGCGGTCAGTTTGGCAACGGGTTGACTCGTAAGTCTAACTAAAAAAGCGAAGGACAACCCAGAATGACCGCGGCTAGTATATTTTTGCTGATTCTTTGGTTTGGCGCTCACGGCTTTATTATTGCCGTTGCCTTCCGTTTACCAGGATATCGGGTCGGGTTAGTGGCGAGTGCATTCATGCTGGTCATGTTGTTCCTACTTAAGCCATATACTTACGACCTTAAAAAGTATTCAATCTATTTTGATACAGGCTATATCGAAACTCAGGGGTGGAAGAACCCTGATGGTGATGTTGATTTCCAGCTCTATCAGAAGGATACAACTGGCGACCCCTTCATGGGCGCCTATGAATACGGATTTCGCAAACTCGCCCATCTAACCCACAAGCTTCTTCCTTCTGGGGCGCTCATGCCCCGAATCGACCCCGATTATGGGGACTTAAAACAGCGAGGCCCTCCACGATCAGATGCTGCAATTATCTTTATCGCTATCGTCGGATTTGGTTTGCTGTTATCGGGGGTAGGATTATTTAGTCAGCGACAACCAACTGCGGTAGTGACAGAAAATGCAAGATGGTTATTAGTGAGTGTCGTGATTTTGGGCTCGATCTTTTTTGTTCTCGGTAGCCAGAATACATTGCGCCAATTTCTTGGATTCTCTTTGGTTCTGAACGCGATGGCCCTGGCAAGCTTACGCAAGTATGTTTTGGCGTTGGCCATCCTAATAGCGTCAGGGTTATTTCACCGCTGGGCTCCAATACTCGGATCTATCTTAGTCGGAATCGTTCTCGCGTTGGAAATGGCTCAAGCGAAAGGATCACTCGGCGAGGTTCGTGCATTTCGCCCATCCCATTTTGAAATGCTGATATTTGTGTTTGGTTGTTTTTTCGCAATCGGAATAAAGCTCATCGCGGTTTTTGGACTTTTTAATCTCGATATTCCTTTTGTTGGGGAATTCAAGCCTTATTTGATTAAGGAGGGAGATCATTTTGCGTTAGAACGGCTCACTGTCTTGAAAAAAGCGGTATTTTTGGGGTTGTTGTTTCTTGTCTCGGAGGTGATCGTTGGCAAAACCAATGATCTGGAATTTAATAAGTTTCGCACTTTAAGGCGAATGTCGTTCCTTTCCATAATTCCTTTGGCACTTTACTCAGAAATTTTTTCGAGAGTGCTAGTGATTTTCTGGCTTGTAGAACTCTTGTTTATCATATGGGCGTTGAGTTCTAATCAGCTACGTAGCCGATTGGCCGGCGCGGCGGTTTTTTGTGCTTACGGGATTGCGCCTAACGCTATCAACATTGTCATAGGCCCGCAATGGTTATATGCGTTTTGAGTGTTTTCCCGATTTGTGGCGTAGTCAAAGGCTTAGCCTGGATCTTGATTAGGAGTGCGAGCAAGGATCCTAAAGGAGCGCTGTTAGTCTGAGGAATGGTGTGCCTGCACCAGGTATCGAGCAGTCGATACCTAGGCTATAATCGCGATCCTCAGTATATTATGTGCCTGGGGTCAACTGACTCACCCACCCCGATACTGCCAACCACGGCCCCTATGATTTTTCGAAATTACGCAGATCGATTGTCGCAATTGCTTAAGGAATTCGATTGGCAACCAGTCGAGCAATTAGCACAGGATTTGTTTGCCTGCTGGGATTTGCGGCGACAGGTTTTTCTGTGTGGCAATGGGGTGGCCCGGGGGTATCTCCGCGCCGAAGGATTTGCCGTTTCCGGGGTTTGAAATTCCCGATTGCGGCTCTTTCTTCAAAAGCACGGTTTAGTGAAGGGTGTTCATAAAACCCTTCTGATACCGACGTTCCGTAACCCTGTATTTGTAGACTTTTATGATGTGGCTCAAGTACGTTCATCAATCATTTGTTTCTAGAACATAGTGCATTTCTAGTGTATCCTTATTGCATGGTTTAGTTAAGCACTGGAGATAGCAATGAAAGCCGTCATCTACGCCAGAGTCAGTACGACAGACTAGACAACAGAGAACCAGACGCTTGAACTGAGGAAGGTAGCCGAGCGCAATGGGTGGGCTGTAGACACAGTTTTCGAGGATACGATCTCTGGGGGCCAAAACTGACCGCCCTGCCCTTCAGAGGCTGTTACAGGGCGTTATACGGAAGGAATTTGATGTGGTGATGGTATGGGATGTATCCAGACTAGGACGATCCCTAAAGCACCTTGTTACCCTGCTTGAGGATTTCCATGCCAAAGGCGTAAATCTGTACTTTCATCAGCAAGGTATAGATACCACCACCCCATCAGCGAAGATGATGTATCAGATGTGCGGGGTATTTGCGGAGTTTGAACGTTCCATGATTCAGGAGCGGGTAAAGGCGGGATTAGCGAGGGCTAAGGCTCAGGGTAAGAAGTTAGGCAGACCTAGAGTGCCACCTATTACGGTCAGGAAGATACAGAATCTCAGGGCTTCTGGTTTGTCCATACGGACCATATCAAGAAAGACGGGTATCAGCGTAGGCAAAGTCCATGCTGTTGCGTAGAGAGGTGTTCTATGTATCATACACAGGTGTGGTTAGGGGTTGATGCAGTAGTAGTTTGCTTTGCCAGCCGCTGGCGATCGACAAGATATACGATTGCCTCAAACACAAAGTCCAGATCAGGGCATTACTCCAAAGCGGCGCGCCACCGGCTGGGCTGACCCATAGGCAGCTCGGCTGAGAAGTCTTAAAATGACCGTTTGCATCCAGGATGCTGCGTTCAGGCCACTGCGGCAGGGATTCGCTGGAGGGGTCGATGGTTGCAAGAAAGGGGCTGGATTTCAGCGCCGCTACCTCCATAGCGGGCGGGTTCGGGGAGGTGTTACACAGTTGCCGAGCGATGCAACAGCAGTCATCGGCTGTTGGACTTGGGTGAAAAGGGCGTTTATCCTTCCTATACTCCCACCCAAAGAAACTAATCTGTCATCTTGTGGTAACCGCTATACGCTCCTTGGCTGTATTGAGTCCCAGATCTGCGGATTTTCTTCTTGATTACCCAGGCCGCTTGGCGCATTAATTCCCCAAAATCTCCTTTGGATATAAGCGCAATAGCAGTCATCCCCCTAGCAATAAATCGGTATCTTTTTCGAATCCCCCCCACACCGACTACTTTTCCATAGAGCACCGCTTTAAGATTAAGGTAATACAAGCACAACTTTGAACCTATTGAATCATTGAATACACTAAATCTCGCAATATCATATTTCGTATGACCCCAAACAATCAGCCAAATAACATTGGTTATTCTTATTTTCTTATCTGTTAGCATCAGATTTGGCACATATGCCCAGTCGTTTGTTGTTGTTTTAATTAAACTTTCAATGCTTGCATCCTCTTCCGTAATATATCCATCCTTGATTGCCAGTTTTGTAAGAGGGTAATCAGGAAACCATTGCAGCCGAAATAAGTTAAAAGACAAAGGTAGCGGTAATTGAAGTAATAACTCTACAGTCTCTTTTAGGGTTTCTTCTGTATCGTAGGGATTATCTGCAATCAAATCGTACCTAAGGGTGACACCGCGTTCTGCGATATCATTAGCGATCTTGATAATCTCCTTATTTTTCGTTGGCCTACGCATAATTTTATTTCGAATATAGTCAGATCCCGTTTGAATCCCAAAATTAATTTCTTCTACGCCGGAGTTAACAAATAAATTCAATGTAGTTTCGTTTACCAGGTTCGGATGTGGGAGGGTTTCCATCAAATATGGCAACCCTACCTCTTTGGGGTAGACCGACTCAAATTCACTCAGCCATTCTTTATCGTTTCCGAAGACTTCATCAATAAAAAGAACGGTGTTTTTCGAGTTTTTAGGTAATTTAACTTGTTCAACTACTCTTAACTGGTACTTTATCTCCTCAACAATATTACCAACAGACCTCACCCGTCTATACTTTCCATTATCTTTGAATAGCGGTTGAGTTACGCTGTTTACGCAGTATGTGCAAACAAATGGACAACCACGGGACCCCTGTATCCACAAATGCCGATCTTCAATCGCATGATCAATGTGATCAAATTTGTCATCATTAATAAAATAGTACGAATCATTTGCGTAGGATGGAAAAGGAAGAGAGTCCAAATCCTGTATTAGTTCCCGTAGAGGATTTTTCGTTATAGAGGTACCATTTCTTACCCATAGATTTTCTATATCGTCGAAATTCGTCCCATCTCTCATTCTTTCCGCAAGGTCGACAATTGCTCCTTCTCCTTCTCCGACACAAACGATGTCAGCTTCCTCGATGCACTCTTCGGGATTAATTGTCGGATGAACACCTCCCCAAATTATCTGGGCAGCTGAGTTATCTCGGACAATCTTATTTAAACCCTTCGCAATAAGGGTGTGAGGTGACATCACACTGAATCCAACTAAATCTGGATTTAAATCAGCTATAGTCTTAGCAAATAACTCCTTTTCTATCTCTGAGGGTGGATCAAAGGTATTCGCATCAACATGCTTAAAAAATATCGTGTATGGAGCAACACCATCAATACGCTCTAATAACGGTTGAATAATTCGAATCGGAAAGTTTTGATGTCGATATAACGCAACTAAAACTACAACAAGACTGCGGCCTTCATTTGGGCTAACTTTTTGCGGCTTGTCCGTTTTAGTCATCATGAATATATTCCCCTAAGGACAACTATTTCAAAAAACTCTTATCGGCGTCTTATCGGCGTCTTATCGGCGATATAGACAGTGTATCACTTGTCAGCGTAGGGAAGGTACACGCTGTTGCTTGAGAGGCGCTTTATTTACCGTGTAGGTTAGAGGCTGATGCGCTATACCCATTTAAGGGCGGAGGATTTGGTGAGGCAAACGGGATGAAGTATCTCAATGGGTTGACAGTCCCCGCTTTTACCCACCCATTTTACGACGGTGATTTATATATATCCCATCCACCTTTGGGAAAGGAGGGTTTAATCTCACCGGAAGACAGCGTCGTCTAGTAGTCGACCATGGATGGCGTCCGCCGTGAGCTTATAACCTCGTGCGTTGTAGTGTCGGGCTTTTCTTCGTGGGAAAAGCGATAGTGGATCAGGGTGGGATTTGAATACTTCCTTATGGATATCGATAATTGGTATTTCTAATGTACTTGCGGTTCGTAAAACAAAATCCTTATAGAAAGCATCGTGATCTCTTCCCGTTTGATACCTTTCATATTGAGGTAAGTAGGCGAGATATAGACGTCCACCCCATTTGGCTGTCGATTCTTTTGCTCGTTGTAGGAGAAGTCGAAACACTGTGGCAGTCTCCAATACTGGATCGGGCCTGCTTGGTCTAAGATTAATCAGCTCACGAAGTCTTGTTAGTTTAAGAATCTCGATTATCGAAATTCCGGCAAACCGGTCAGACGTTCGTTCGTCATCAAGAGGACGATCGCTACCATTACGAGTGGGAGCAGGTAACGCGAGAGTTGCTTTCTGTTCCACGTATTTCTCCCCGATAAACCGCGTTAGCGCTGCGTCGATTTCTTTTTGTCGGAAGATCAGCCCCTGGGACCACTCTTCATCTTCGAGGTAACCACGCAGAATTGACGACCTCAGCTCTTTATGGGTAAGATCGTGCAAATCATTAGCATAGTGCATCGAGATTACAATCTTTGGTTGGGTGGGTTTTATATACTCAACGAACGATGCGTATTCAAGCAGCGTCCCGTTGCCGCCTTTCCCGAGGCTAATGACACGAAGCCCCGTTTTTCTAAGAATTGCAGCTATAGTTTCCTCAGGCTTGACACACGCCCCTTCTGTGAATGAGTCACCGGTCAGCATGACGTCGACTTGGCCGGATATGTAGTTATTCAGAGGGTTGTTAAACCCATGTTCATCGCTATGAAAAATAGTCCAATAGCCACTCTCATTGCAATAGACACTTTTCGTGTTCGATATTGATCCGATTGGAAGTATCTCTTGCGAGTCTGATGTGCCTGGTATCCCATTTGTTTCCAAGAACATCGATCCAGCTAAATTTGGGTAAGCTGTAATGCCGCCTACATTTAGATCATCAATAAGGTGAGTGGGTACTACATATATTGAATACGTAAAAACAAAACGGAGGAAGCGCGGGTAACGCGATCCATCTGGCGAACGATCTTCTCTATGGCATCGCTCTTTTTTCTTCTGGGAAGTCAAAATACAGTCCGACAATTCTTAGCGATGTCGATTGCGACCAATGGATTTGTCCTGGCGATGTCGCATCGCTACCTTCTCGCTATCTGCATCTGCGCTCTCTCGGTGGTATTCCATAAATGGGCGCCGTTCCTAGGGGCACTGGGCATCGCTATGGTAGTGGTCACTAATATCGAGTTCTCACTCGTCAGAAACGGTGGTTTAGTTTCTCCTCGTCCCAGCAAAACTGATCTATTGGTATTTTTGCTCGGCTGCCTGGCAATGGTCGCTATCAAAGTGATCGGTGTGTTTGGTTTGTTTACGTTGGACCTGCCTATGATTGGGGAGTTTAAGCATTATCTTATAGGTCAAGATCAGTATGAGTCATTAGAGAGAGTCAATGGTTTAACTAAAGCTGCTTTGCTAGCGGTGCTAGTCATTGTTTCTGAGGTCGTGCTCGGCGCTACGGAAGATGCCAATTTAAATAAGGCGCGGTCGCTGAGACGCAAGGTGCTAATGTTTATCTTGCCGTTGGCGGCATATCCGGAAATCTTTTCTCGAGTCCTAGTAGTTTATTGGGTGAGCGAGCTGATTTTCATAGTTTCCGCTTTCGCAACGACTCAAACCCGCATCCGATTGTCCGCGGCACTAATCTTCTGTTCCTATGGGGTTGCGCCAAACGCGCTAAATGTCATTATCGGGCCAGTTTCGATCTTTTCCTTTTGACAGAAAGTCAATATTTCGTGAGCGTGTGAGAAACAACCAATGAGGGCGATAGCCTTATAGCGTTTGAAGATTACTAACGGGACAAAGGTAGATTGGATTATGGTCCGCGGCTCAAAGAGTTTCGCATTTCATGAGTGAACCTGCTGCCAGGATCCGTTTTGCTGCGCTCAGAGTTTATTTTTCGACGATGTTAGTGAGTCTGAGATTAAGTGATCTAAATGTGCGGCCTTGGAATTCTTTGATGACACTATGGAGAAATCTGAGTCATGGCAAAACAAGATCCAATGATGGAACCTGGGTTGATCAAAACTAAAAGTCCGATTCTCTGCTGAAAACCTTGGGCGGCGAGCCGCATAAAAGTTTGTACGCTTAGTTGAAGGTTCGCCGCGCTCGTGAAGCAAAGAATGTCCAAATCCCTTTGTTAGTAGCTCTTCTGTCGCAAGAAGAGTAGCGCGTTAAATGTTGGGGTAATTAATAACGCTGTCAGGCCAATGCTCAAAAGCATTCCAGCTGACTTTTCCCATCAGAAAAACAAATAGGTTTTGCCTCCATAAACCGCTAACACTAAGTGATTTTGGCGCCTTCCCAATTTAGTGCGCCGTAGCTTTTTGTGTCTGCGTGAGAGTTCCAAAAACCTAACCAAACCTGTCGAGAGGGTCAGGTGGAGGGGCATACCCAACACTGATTTGCCCACTCCCACTTGAGGACTTAAGATCTCAGGGAGTCGATTTAGGGAGGATAGAGTGAATTTGTTGCGTCAATGATATCGTCGGGTACTTGATCATAAGAATTTGAAATAATGTAAGGATTATTTGCGGCACTGAGACATGTGACTATGTGTTCCATTAATTTACCCAACCAAACGCCTTCCTTTAGTTTGTCTCGGCAAAAATCTGCGGGGGACACGGCTACCCCGACACTATAACTATCCAGCTGTCTATAGGGCACATATCCTGTTGCGCCGCGCGTTACTTGGGGGCCATGATCACCAGCGAAAATAATAATCCCATCAGGGTCGTGTTTTCTAATTGCGGAGCTCATGTCTTCGAACGCTTGCTTTATTTTGTCCAGGCCTCCTGCGTAGTACTCTATGAACTCAAGGCGGTCGGTTTGATTATCCCAAGAATAGCCAGCATTGGGGTTCGTGTGAACGGGGTAATCCCATGGTGGGTGATGCAGTAACGTAAACCACGGCAATTCGTCTTGGGCAACGGTCTCTAGGCGTTCAAGAATGGCGTCTTGCAGGCCCCACTGGCCTTTTCGCAGAATTCGGTTTCTCAGTTGTACCGGATCAGTCACGCGTGGCATACATCCAAAGTACAAATAGCGATACGAGACGTAATCACAACTAACGGGTGTATGGTAGGCCTCAAAGGAATAATCGAACACGCCACTCTTTTTTCCTCTATGGGCGCCTGCGAAGATCCCTTGTATCTGGTAACCATTGTTCCTGAGCAAGTCATAGGTAATCGAGGGCGCTTTGCCGGTCATGATATCTCCGAATAATCTAAGCCCGCCATCTTTGCCGTGACCTCCTTGTGCGATCATTACTGGATGAGATAACCACCGAGCAAAACTGATGTAGGTTCCAGCCCCAGCTGAAAGTCCATCAAAAACGTGAAACCCAGCAGTTCGTAAATAGTCGAAATGAACCGCCTCCTCTACACCAAATATCTCTTTCAGAGAGCGTCTTCCCGCCATACTCTCGATAAAAAGTAAATAGATATTTCTTTTCTCAAGGATGTTGTGTTGAGCTATATGTGCGTATGGTTGGCTTTCTTCCTTGTGCGTATATTCACCTTTCTTAATTTCTGTATGAGATTTCGCTTTTGACTCTACTAAAGGTCCACCGGTTACTTTCAGTGTGCCGGTATGGATTTGCCATGACTGCCAGCCATAGCTGGTTAAAGATACACAAATTACACCTAGAGAGAACACGAAACTCACTCGCCAGATACCCCGACGGTAAGTCGATAGTAAAAATACAGCCGCAACAAGAGCTGCGAGAAGTAACTTTACAGGCAATGGCATTACCACGTTGATTAGCAGAAAAAAATGTGTATTGCAAAGAGTGCAAAAGGCCAGAAAGACCACGCTTGAGACAATTGGTGTTCCGAATCTGCGAAGAGTTCGAATCGGATGAGGAAAGAAAAAATCTAGGGCGATAGACACAAATAACTGAAAAGCCAATACAAACGCGACGACACCGACAAAGTAGACAACATCAAGAAATAGATAGTCCTTAGGATCTGCGCCGACCCCCAAGAAAAGCAGCGCAAAACTAAAGGAGAGAAAATTAAGTCGTTTGGAAGATTGCATGGCTCAATTCTGAATAGGGTGTAACAGATATATAGAACGACAACTGTCAGACAGATCTACTCTACTTGTAATTCGAAAACGCTGAGCAAAACAGCGCTCAAACTCTTCGCGAGTATACCAATCGGCGAGTTCTCCTTTGGAGTCGCAAAGTCTCCGCACCTGACTGTCTTCGCGATCGACAAACTCAACAACTACAGCGCAATCGAATGAGTGGAAGTATTCTGCAAGATGACTAAATGGCAGATTATGCGAGATACAAAGGTGATGGAGAAGTGCCAGCAGGAGGATCGCATCGGGGCTAGAGCGCCAATTCAAAGAGCTTCTCTCTGAATTGGCGAATCCAATTCCCGGGGAGGGGTTGGTGATGTCAAATACTAAGGGATAAACAGAAGTATGGCCAAGTCTCCTATTCTCAATATAGTTACCGTCCGTAGCGTTATGATCAAGATCAAGAGAAAGAACGAGATCGCTGAACGGAGCGACTACTCTCGAGAAAGTCCCGTCGTTTGCGCCGATATCCCAGACGACAGAAAAACGTTCATTTGAAAAAATGTTGGCAACTACATTGATTTTTTCTCTGAAGGCAAGTTCATTGTAGTTAGTATTCTCGTAGTAATTGGACCAAGTGGACGTCTGTTTGGCAGGTTCTAGTGAGGATGTTGCCGCTTTGAGCTGCGATAGAAGATCAGCCTGATGGGCTCCTGTTTGCTTGATCGGCGTGCTTGTTCCAGCGCGGAAAGATTTCTTTATGAAGAAAGTATGTAAAAAAATGTGAAGAAATATCGTCGGATTGAGGAAACTTCTCAGCGGCAGAAGAGCTACGGTTACTTGTTCGGGGATACCGTCAATGTACACTCGGAACAATCTGTTGATGTGTATATCGAGGTAGCTTGAGATCACTAATGGGCTTAGAAAGTGCCGACAAAACTGGGAGTAAGGCCTCCACGGCATGCGACCATCAGAAGGCTCAAATGATAGGTGGTCGATGAATGTCATACGGTTGCCATAAAGCTGGACGTTAAATGCGGTCGCGTCCTTCAGTGTCAGACCATGGGACAGTGCCAGTAGGTTAAGTTCTAGAGTTACAAGAGCAGCGTCCTTTAGTTGTGAGAAAGACCACTCATAAGGGTACGTGACGATCGGTAACGAAATCGGCTTAATTAGCGCGATTGCATCAGCTGGATCAGCATCGGTTTTCGGAACTTTACGATAGTCAAGAAGAAGTTGCTCCTCCACCGCAGCTTGGAAGAACGCTTGATACTTGGTTTGAAGGATTGGGGAGTTTGGATTGACGATGGATCGAAAGGTTTCCCCCCCTTTTTGGAAAATGTAGCCATCTGGGTCTCGAAAAGATCCCCTATCTCGAAGAATATGGCTAGTCCTTGTCTTCATGCGCCACGCTTGGCGACTCTTTTGGGTCGGAGTCATCAACCGTCGTTTTTTTTGAAAAGAATTGCCGGATCATAACTTTGAGTCTTTGCCAAAAGGCTAGAAGTGTGATCAGGCCAGCTATAGCGCTCTGAAATAGAATACTTCCTATGCCCGGATCGATGTACGCGTGCGCTGTGCCACAATAAAAGAGTGCAGAAGCTCCTACTACTAGTAGGAGCCGGTGTTTAAAGTTCGGAGTCAGCAGGGACATTGTCTTTGCTCTTGAAGGTTACCTTAATCCTTAGAAAGAGATTTTATGGTTTTTATTGATATTTTCAAAGCCTACTACTAATTAGTCTCAATACCGTGAGGGAAGAACAATCTTTGAGGATCCTGCTAGATTTACTCTAGAGCCAGCATCCTGTTTCAATGAGTAAGCTTGGGAAGTCTTGCAAGTCGGGTGCTGAATAGAGTTGGCACTCTGAGTGCCCGGGAGACCGGAATCCGGATGTCTGGCGCGTTTCTGTTCTCTGCCTATCGACTCGTACTAACGCATCGACTGTCATTATCGGAGCAGGCGCGGTATTCGCGCGTTAACTGAACACTTAGAATTCTAGAGCACCTGGATGCCAGACCATAAGTCATATGTCCATGGACCGTTTCTTCTTGCAAGAAACATAGCTTTTTGGCTCCCATGGGTTACGATGTACTGGGAAGATATAATTGACGTTGCTGTCGGAGACCGAACCTGAAAGTTCGAAACTTCTCATTTATCTTTACCTCCAGTAGGAAATACCAATGTTTGATGATTATGCAGGCAGGTTATCTGACGTTTTGTCCAACCACGACTGGACCTCGGTAGAGAAGCTCGCGAACCGAATCTTGACTTGCTGGAAGAGTGCTAGTGATTTTCTGGCTTGTAGAACTCTTGTTTATCATATGGGCGTTGAGTTCTAATCAGCTACGTAGCCGATTGGCCGGCGCGGCGGTTTTTTGTGCTTACGGGATTGCGCCTAACGCTATCAACATTGTCATAGGCCCGCAATGGTTATATGCGTTTTGAGTGTTTTCCCGATTTGTGGCGTAGTCAAAGGCTTAGCCTGGATCTTGATTAGGAGTGCGAGCAAGGATCCTAAAGGAGCGCTGTTAGTCTGAGGAATGGTGTGCCTGCACCAGGTATCGAGCAGTCGATACCTAGGCTATAATCGCGATCCTCAGTATATTATGTGCCTGGGGTCAACTGACTCACCCACCCCGATACTGCCAACCACGGCCCCTATGATTTTTCGAAATTACGCAGATCGATTGTCGCAATTGCTTAAGGAATTCGATTGGCAACCAGTCGAGCAATTAGCACAGGATTTGTTTGCCTGCTGGGATTTGCGGCGACAGGTTTTTCTGTGTGGCAATGGAGGAAGTGCGGGTAACGCGATCCATCTGGCGAACGATCTTCTCTATGGCATCGCGAGCCAGGTTGAGTCCCCCGGTATGCGTATTGAAGCATTAACCGCTAACAGTGCTGTGTTAACTTGTTTGGCTAACGACATAGGGTACGAGGAAATATTCTCGGAACAGTTAAGAGTAAAGGCGTTGCCGAAAGATCTATTAATCGCGCTCTCGGGCAGTGGTAACTCCGAGAATATTGTTCGAGCTCTAAAAACTGCTAAAGACCGTGGTGTGCGTACCTGTGCGATCTTGGGCTTCTCGGGCGGGCAGTGCCTTACAATCGCGGATTATGTAATTCATTTCCCCATTGATGATATGCAAATTGCGGAAGATATGCAGTTAATAGTTGGACATATGTGTATGCAGTATTTATCTAGGCGAATCGGGGAAAGTTATTCGGGCCCTGCGGTGTGACTCTATGGTAAAGAGTTTCTCACGGCGAACAAAAAATTCTATTAAAGCAGTTTTTCGTCATTCCATCGGATCCTTCAGTAAGGATGCCCAAGATGGAGTCCAACAGGCCGCTCGGCTATTGGCGAAACGGCGTTGGCAAATGGCGTCGCTGGTGGTAACAGCATTATTTGCGGCCCTTCTTGAGGGCGTTACTATGGGGCTTTTGGGTCTCGCGGTTTCGGTCTTGGTAGGCGAGGTGGATATCGCATCAGATCTACTTGGTGATCGCCTGGGTTATCCGATTACTCAATTTGTTGAGAGCACGAGTGCCAGCGGATTATTCCTATTGTTGGTCGGCATTGCAGTCGTTGCCCAGTTCTTAAAGAGCGGGTTTCTCTACCTTAGCCAAGCTGTAGAGATCTTCATGTCGATCGGAATGAAGAGAGACATCCAGCAAAAGTCGGTAGGGCAGTTGATGGCAATGGACTACGGACAAGTAACGCAATATTCTGCGGGACAGGTTGCCAATCTCATTGATCAATCCGACGTTGTATCAGAAGGGGTAAATGGCGTCGCCAACATCTTACGGGCGACTTTAATGCTTGCGGCATACGCGACAATTTTGTTTGCAATGTCTCTAAAAATGACACTAGCAACGGTGTTGATTGCCCTTCTACTTTGGAAGTCATTGAGTCGGGTAACTACGGTCTTGCGAAGACTCGGTGAGCAATCGATGGATGCTCAGATGAAACGGTGGCGGTGGACAGTTGAGTTTCTCAATGCCCCCCGACTTTTAAGAATTTTCAATTCGACTGATTCCGCGAGACAGAAGATAAACACCGCAAGAGATGAAGAAATATTTCCAGAACGGAAAGCCAAAGTAATTCAGGCCGCAATAAAACCCGCGATGGAAGCGATTACCGTGCTAGGAGCCGGACTGTTCTTGATCGTCGGCTATGCAATGGCTGGAAATGGCGCACAGTCGGTGATCCCTCAGCTTTTTGTTTACGTGTTGGTATTTTATCGGCTAAAGCCGCAGATCTCAGCTTTCACGGATTTTCGAATAAAGATAGCATGGATAACTCGTCGTTTGGAATTGGTTGGAGCGTTTTTACGAAAAACTGATAAACATTTCACTCGAAAAGGTGGCGAAACATTCAAAGGATTGTCTGACCGAATTTCCATTGAAAATATCACATTTCAATACCCGAAGTCCCAGTCGACTGCCCTCAGCGAGATTGAATTCGACATTCCCTTGGGCCAAACAATTGCTTTGGTCGGACCGTCTGGTGCCGGTAAATCGACCATTTGTGATCTTTTGTTGGGGTTATATGAGCCTACACAGGGAAGAATCTGCGTCGACGGGAGAGACCTAGCGTCTCTAGATCCTGCAGACTGGAGGCACAACATTGGCATGGTCGATCAAAATGTATTCCTTTTGAACACAAGCATCACCGAGAATATCCGTTTCGGAAGAGCAGACGCGTCCCAGGATGACGTTGTTCACGCTGCGAATCTTGCGTATGCGGACGAATTTATTCGATCCCTGGAAAGTGGTTACGATACCCAGATTGGCGAACATGGGTTTAAGTTATCAGGGGGACAACGGCAAAGACTGGCCCTTGCACGTGCGCTTGTGCGTGATCCTAAGATTCTTCTACTGGATGAAGCGACTAGTGCATTGGATACGATATCGGAGCGCCATATTCAAGAGGCTATCAAGGCAATGCACGGCCTTCGAACGATTGTCATTGTTGCGCATAGGCTCTCAACAGTAACAAATGCAGATCAGATAGTGGTAATCGATAAGGGACGTATGGTTGAGAAAGGTACTAAAGACGCGCTAATTAGGGATGCTGGCCAGTTTGCTCGAATGTGGAATCTACAAGCCAACGGAGCGCAATAGATGAGAAGTTCCACTGCTCTCTCGACAACTAGAAGCAAGGTTGGCCGTTAAGACGTTTATGTGTGGCATCGTAGGGTGGTGGAACAAGAACGGGGAGCCAATCGACAGGGTGGCTCTAGCGAGGTTCAGTTATGCCGTCGCGCATCGTGGACCAGATGATTCGGGGCTTTATGTCGACGACAATGCGTGCCTTGGCTTTGGGCACAGACGCTTGTCGATTCTTGATAAAAGTGCGGCGGGACAGCAGCCAATGCAGTATGGGAATGGCAGGTATTCAATCGTTTTTAATGGAGAAATTTATAATTTCTTAGAACTACGACGCGAACTTGAGAAATCAGGCTTTCGGTTTAACTCGAACACGGACACCGAGGTTGTTGTTGCTGCCTATATTAAGTGGAATGAGGACTGCCAGTTTAGGTTCAACGGCATGTGGGCGTTTGCGATTTGGGATAGTTTCGAGCAAGAAATATTTCTCTCCCGAGACCGCTTCGGAGTTAAGCCGCTATTCTTCAAACTAGACCGCAGTCAATTTTTCTTCGCATCAGAACTTAAGGCCTTCATGGCATTGCCGCCAAATCTGCGACCCAATATTGATGAGTCGATGATAGCCAGAATGAAAAACCAAGAAAGCACCGACCGCACAATTCTGAAGAACGTCATAAACCTTAATGCGGGCCACTGCTTGCGAATAAAAAATGAAAGAGACCCGAAGGTGCAGAGATGGTGGCATACGAGTCAGCATCTTGAGCCGCCTCCCAAGAGTTATCCAGAGCAGGTTGAAAAATTTAGAGAGTTATTTTTCGATAGCTGTCGACTTCGTTTGAGGAGCGATGTTGATATCGCTACAGCACTAAGCGGAGGTCTTGACTCCAGTTCGATCGTTTCTGCCTTACATAGTCCGGAATTGAAGGATTCGAATGCCCAGCGACGGCCCGAGGATTATCAGAAATCCTTCATTTTGTCCTACACAGGGTCCGACCATGATGAAAGTGCTTATGCTGCCCAGGTTATAAAGGCCACTGATTCTGATGCGATCTACTGTCAATTAGACGTAAATGATATAGATGCGGATGAGGTGAGATCTGCAATTGGAAGTTTAGAGGCAATTCAAAACGCAGAACCTATGATTGGGCCATGGAAGATATATCGTGAGATGAGTCGAGCCGGAATTAGGGTATCTTTAGATGGGCATGGAGGAGATGAAATTCTAGCAGGATACCTTCATCATCCAGCATCCGCCTTGGTGGACGCGGTTTGGCCCTTACCCAATCTAGCTCGGTGGCGAGAGATAATGGCAGTTGAGAGGGGAATGTTGGAAGGTGATGTTCCTGAGGGAACGAAACACTGTAGCATCTCAGATCGTGCTGCAATCCAACGGTTATTACCATCTGGATCGATATTGCGAGAAGCTCTGATTAGAAATATTTCAAAATCACCAATCCTTGCGACTAATCTTCGGCGGTTTAAGCAATCGGTGAAGAATAAAAAACACCCATCAGGATTGCGGCATTGGACTGATTGGTTGAAGGTCGAACAAGCCAGGCCTGAAACGATTTCAGATGAATTTATTCCGGTTATACCGTATAAAACAGAAAACCTAACTCGATGTCTTTACCGAGATTTCCATATTGATATTCTGCCTAACATCTTAAGAAATTTCGACCGAACCTCTATGGCGCATGGGGTCGAAAGTCGGGCACCATTTCTAGACTGGAGAATCGTTTGTTACGCGTTTTCTTTGCCGGGTGCCTCAAAAATTGGCGCAAACTTTAGTAAGAGAATACTAAGAGATGCAATGAGCGGAATTCTGCCGGAGGTCATACGTACCCGAAAGAGTAAGATAGGTTTCGCGAGCCCAATGAGGGCTTGGTACCGACATGGCCTAAAAGAATATGTAAATGACTCTATTTCAAGTCATGAATTTTTGACCTCAGATATCTGGGATGGACCAGTCATAAGAAAATTTGTCAGGGACTGCTATCGAAGCGAACAATACAGTCAGGCAATCCAGAGTTGGAAATTCATTCAGGCCATGGAACTCATCGATTCATTTAAAGGTATCCAGAGTCTAAACTCCGATCGCCAGGCGACCCGCGACTCGATGTTTTCTAGCAGCTCGCCAACGCACCATCAGAACTAGATGTCAAAAATTCTTTTCCATTTGTCCGGTGGTATTGGGAATATGGTTATGGCAACCCCGGCCGTAATCGCACTTGTTGATGCGGGAGAAACAGTAGATCTTTTGGTCGACGGAGACTTTGAAGATTCGATAGAACTTTTCAAGGGGTGGCCTATTCCAAGATTTATTGTTAATAGTGAGAATGGCCTTCCGGATGATAATTACGACTTTTACCTCATTTCTTGGCTTGTAAAAAAGCCTCTTGACATTGGGCAGATTCAAGAATCAATTGTCCTTTCGACGAGTTATTTTGGGGTTGATGGCCGGCGTTTTCCGGAGTACGAGATGTACTTGCATTTTGCTCGCGCTATCAATCGGGCCTCTGAACAGATTTCCAAAACTTACTGTGGGACTTCCGGGCGAGAATTTCCTGAAATAACCAAGAAGACCTTGGTTCTGTACCCCGGATGCCAGGAGCGTTACCCAATCAAAAGATGGGATAAGTTTCCAGAACTTGCTTCTCGATATGACGACGTAGCAATCGTTGGATCGGGTATGGATCTAAGTTCCAGATATAGCTATACCTACCCGGAGTGGATCAAAAAACATTTCGGCCCCCGATTGGGACGTAATGGAAGGATTGCAAGGTTGCTTAAGGTCTTCGCGTCCCCATATAACCATTCAGCAACCTTCCCGATCCATGTTAAAAACTACATAGGTAAACTCACTTTGGCTGATACCGCCGCACTCATCAGTCAGTCAGGCGCGTTAGTAGGGAATGACGGAGGTTTGTCCCATGTTGCCGCAGCACTGGGAGTGCCGACTTATGTGTTATTTGGACCAACCGATGTGGATAAGAACACGGTGCCGATGCGCAACCTACATGTAGTTCGTGCTGGCATTGCTTGCCAGCCTTGCGAATTTGGAGGTATATATCCAGAATCCTTCACAAGCCATTACATCGGGTGTCCGATCAAAGTCAGTTGTCTGACCTCAATCACATGTGACGACGTCGTGCAGCGCCTCGATCTTCTGGGAAGTGGCTATCCGTAAAGGTTAAACGACTTGCATGGTAAGCGATCAAACCGTATTAATGCTCGCAAGATTTGCGCCAGGATCTACAAATATTTCACAAGCGGCGAGCTTTAAACGCTTAGGTTGGGATACGACTGAGTATGATCTCGTGGACCGTTTTAAGGCTTTAGGTTCATATCAAGCGCGTGATAAGGAGATAATAGAAGCGTGCCGGCTTAACAAACCGAGGTTTGTATTTGTAAGCAAAGGTGCAGATGTCTCGATCAAGTGCATACGCGCGATCAACTCATTAAGTAAGACGGTGCTTTGGTATATGGATCCTCTTGATGATAATTGGAACCAAGCCTTACTGCAAAAAATTGTGGAATGCGATATTGTGATATGTGGACTTACCCGGCCGTTTGAAGAGGCAAGAAAGCTAAATAGAAACACTCATTTTGTTCATGAGGGATTCGATAGTGAGGTGGATCGCCCCCATGACCTACCGAAAAAATGGGATACAAGTTTTATTGGTCGGCCTAAGGGGGTGCGAGCAGCGTATCAGGTGGCGATCGGGTTCAAAGTTATCAATGATGCATTTGGCAGGGAGCACGCCCGGGCCGTTAGCCAGAGTCGAGTTAACTTGAATTTCGTTGTAAATAAAAGTGGATGCTCAGATCGGGTGTACAAAATAATGGCAGCAGGGGGCTTTTTGCTAAGTGAAGATTGGCCCGGAAGGGAGAGCGACTTTGAGGCGGGGCGAGACCTGGTAATATTTGAGTCGTTGGCAGATCTGACTCGCAAAATTCGTTACTATCTAAAAAATCAAACTGAACGTGAGGCGATAGCGCTGGCAGGATTTAATAAAGTCCAGCAGTTTAGTAGGAATGCCTTTGCGGAACGTGTGATCAGAATAGTAGGGGAGAGGGCATAGTAAGGGTGTTGGGCATAATCCGAACTACTAGAAAGCAAGTGCGAGCCCTGTGCCGTAGACACCTGGTCCCAGGAGAAAAGTGCACACACTTATTCCTTGTGCTCGCAATGAAGCGTAGTGGACATCACGCGTTCATCCAATGGTTAGCGTCTGGGCTTGATTCTGCGAAGCATATTAACAATGCTGTTGATGGATGGGAGGAGCGTAAGTGGCAATGCCCCCGCCACTCCGGTGGTGAGATTTCCTATTTTGGAGGGGCGCAAAAAAAGACAAAGAATCTGATAATCAGTATCGAAGACTTTGATATCGAAGATTGGGGACGCTTTGGGTTTGAGAGATTTGATACATACCGCAATGCAAAAAGCGTGACCTCGATTGTATTTGTTCGGGATTTCCTCAACTGGACGGCCAGCTGTATGAAAAGAAGAGAAAGCCAGGAGGGACGCGATGTTTATGAGGCACTCTCGTCACCCTATATTAATGACCGAAAAGAGCAGAAATCCTCACGGATAGAGCTTTGGGCGAGACAAGTACAAGAGTTTAACAGTCAGAAGAGAATACCAAACTCAGTCGCAGTTTCATATGCAAGATGGTTGCGATCAAAAGAGTATAGGGGGACTCTCGGAATAAGACTTGGAATCCAGCCGAGCGAATCCTCACTGAGTGAAGTCGCTCGATTTGGTGGCGGAAGTAGTTTTGACGGTGTAAGCCACGATGGTTCTGCAGGAAGTATGGATGTGTTGAACCGTTATCAAAGGTTCCTCGAGGATGCAGAATTTCAGGAGTTGTTAAAAAAAAACTCAGGCAACATAGAGCTATCGAAGCGATACCTGTTAGGTGATTAGCCTCTAAGGAAGCGAGCACTTACGTTTAATTATGTTTAGTATTGTAGTGGTTTCTTGGAAAAATCTTGCGTTTTTGAAGACACTGATCGGCAGTATCCAAAAAAATAGTGTCTATCCGCACCACCAGTTACTGATACATGTCCAAGAAGGATGTGGTGAAACGCAGAGGTGGCTGAATAGTAAAAAAATACAATACACAATGTCAGCGAATAACATTGGCCTTTCAGCGGCAGCCAATATGGCCGCCAGGAAGGCAGATCAGGACTTCATTTGTTTGATCGACGATGACATGTATGTTCTCCCCAGATGGGATAAGGAGCTAGTCGATTTTGTTGAATGGTACGCGTTAAAAAGGTTCTGGGTTGTATCTACGATGCTCGAGCGCACTGGGCAATATACGCTTAAGGCGGATTTCGGAAAATCGCTAGAAGAGTTTAACGAAGTCGATCTACTAAGAAAATTCGGAAAATATAAGAATAAACTATTACCCGTTATAAATAATTCTGCCTTACCGGGCCTGATTCCGACTCAGCTTTGGTTCGATGTTGGAGGTTACGATGAAGATTTCCCTGTTATTGGGAGTGAGATTGGGCTTGCAAAGAAGCTATGGGATTCTGACTGCAGGAACGTAGGGATAACGGTGCCTAGAAGTCTCGTTTATCACTTTCAGGCGGCCTCAACGCGGAAACTCCAAAATTTGGAAGTGTTGCAGGTTGAGCGGGACGACAAGTTTCTTGCAAAGTATGGAGTGACACTGCGAGAGTTTCGAGATAAAGAACTGAAAAAAGGTCAACCCTGGGACGGGTACAGGAGATCGCTGTCGATTCCGGGCAAGTTAATCTACGACGTACGAGACTTTTTTAATTAGTGCCTGGAATAATCCCTCTCAGCAATTCCATTGTATCGGCAATTCCGGCCCTTAGTTCATCCCTCGGAGACCAGCCGGTCTCCACAAACTTCTCTCCGGAAACGTGGTAGGACAACTGATTCATGATTGCGGAGTCGACCAGCGCAACGTCCAATGTTGGAATATGACTGCGTATCTCGTCCACCACTTCCCGAACTGTGAAGTTATCAGTCACGACATTATAGGTCTGACCTCCAAAGAGCTTGTTTTGAAGAATATGTTCTATCGCGAGGCCGCAGTCTCGCACTCCTAAGTAGGGTCTATATTGATCCAACGCTGTAGACCAGACAGTAATAGATTCTGCATTAGCTGCTTGCCAGCAGAATTTGTTCACAGCCGTATGAAAGCGCATCCCTTTGGATGTCCCGAAGATGGTTCCAAATCGGCAACTGCAATAATCAAGTCCCCGAGCGCCAGATTCCTCCAAGAGCAGTTGCTCCGATTTAAGTTTGGCCTCCGCATACGGACTTTGAGGACGTAACTCGGTGCAAGATTCATCAACAAGCTCATCTTGGGATCCGTAGACGCTAGTTGTCGATGGAAAAATCAATCTAGCCCCGGCAGCTTTGCAGGCTTCGATAACTTTTCTTGTTCCTACAAAATTCACCGCTTCTACTTCTTCCTGATGGTTCATGCTATTGGCTGCATCTGTAATCGCCGCCAGGTGAACAACGACTTCTACATCATCCATAATGGACGCAAGATTGTAATCAAGTATGTTACCCATGATAAACCTATATCTGTACTCTTTAGGCAGGTTAAAGAGGCTTGGGAAACGTTGGCTCGACAAGTCATCAAGCAGCACCACTTCGTTATATCCAGAAAAGGTTAAATTGTGAATCAACCATGATCCAATGTGGCCAAGGGCTCCTGTTATTAGAATTCGTGACATTGTGTTAAGAAAAGTTGGATTACCGAAGATAGTGATGAAGGTGAGCAAGATAGTATTCTTTGGTGAGCATTAACCCGTGCTTGATGTCAATTTTTGGGGTCCAGCTCAACTGCTTCTTTGTTTTTGTGTTGTCAAGTGCAACATCACCAATTTCTATCGCGCGTCTCTCTGTTGGCCAAGGCAGGGACACGACTGGACAGTCAAAGATCTCGGCAATCTTCTCTGCTATTTCCAATACTGAGAGGTGCTTGTCCGACCCAGCAAGAAATACTTGGCCGTAATATTCGTCTGATCTAGCCAAGGATATGATGGCATCGGTCGCGTCATCAATGAAGAGAATATTACGCTGTTGAAGGCCATCCCCATAAACAGTAATCGGACCGCCCCGAAGTGCTTGCCCTACAAAGAAATTATTGAAAGTAAATTCGGGGCTGTGTATTGCAGCACGTGGACCATAGATGTTCGCGAAGCGGATTACTGAGACAGGAAGTTCATAAGCATGCGCATAAATCAAAAAGAATTTCTCAGCAGCTGACTTTGTTGCCGAATACAGGTCTAGGGGAAACTCAGGGTGGAGCTCGTTGGCTGGAGAACAAGTTTGAATTCCGTGTTGTGTTGATGTGCCAATCTGGATGAGGCGAGCGTTGCGATTGGACTGCCGACAGGCCTCAACGACGTTAATCGCACCTTTACTGTTTACGTCAAGGGTTTCCCATGGTTCCCGCATTGAATGTGGGTGGGAGGTTGTTGCAGCGCAATTAACGATTAAATCTTGACCAGAAACAGCGCTCACAACTGCATCGAAATCCCGAATGTCTGCTCTTAAAAGCGTGACATCATCTTGTATACTGAAGATGTTGTGTAGATTGCCGCCTGCGTTTGGATCAAGATTATCCAATATAGTAACGCGAGCGCCGGAATGAACCAGCCTAATTGCAAGAGAACTGCCGACGAAACCGAGCCCGCCCGTAATAAGAATGTTCTGTCGTTCAGTTTTCAAAAGAACTAGCTACACTGAAGTTAGGGATAGGTACGAAAAGGGGTCATTATTAGCAGATTGACGCAAAGTAGTAGCCCGGGTTTCAAATTAATAGATCACCCAATTTAGTCGATAGGCTAGAGAAGAGATTCAATCGTAGCATTAATACCATCTCTGAGTGAAAAACGAGGCCTCCAGCCCGTGACTTGGGAGAACCGGCTCGCATCGGCAGAATAAGATCTTCTTTCAATAGGAGAAAGGGTCTTGTCGTTTTCTCGAACCAATGTCGGGCGAAAACCCATTTTTTCGTATATGCAATCGCAGACTAATGAGAAGGCCTCATAAACAGTGTGTCCAGATCCGCCCGAGAGGAGGAATGCGCTACCCTTCAAATCTTCTATATCTCTAGCAGCGAGAATAAATGCGTGGCATGTGTCAGCGATGAATAAATAATCGCGAATTTGTTCGCCTGTTCCATAGATTTTTATGGGTTTATTGTCCATGCCTCTCTTGATGACAGAATTGATAATGCCTCGCGATTGGTTTTGACTCTTGGGACCCGGTCCATATATGTTGGGTAACCGAATAGTCGTCGTGCGTAATCCATTGTGGGCACTGAAAAATTTCAACGAAGTCTCTGTAAGCAATTTATGAAAGTCATAAAATGTGATGGGCGCATCAGGTACGCTCTCGTTAATAACGACTTCGTTGGAAATGCCGGCCTGAGTAATGGTGCCGGCGTATATAACCGCTGCTGGGCATTGTTGTTTGGCCAAGACATCACATAGATCAACGACAGCGGACACATTGGTTTGAAAATCCTCATACGGCTGGTTGTGCGCAAAGGCGATATTGGTTTGCCCACTGAGATAAAAAACAATATCAGGGTAAGTCGGAAGATTATTCCAGCGGGATTCTCGATCGTATTGGTGAGAGAGAAAACGTGCGCTGTCATGAGGAGGCTGAGGATCAAAACTCAGTTTTGATCGAGATGAATGAATAATCAAGCAGTCGATCTGACTGAGAAACGAGAGCAATGTCGTACCGATGAAGCCTTGCGCCCCGGTAACTAGTATGGCTTTCCCTGTTAGATAGTTTTTTGCGCCTTCATCAAGTTCAGTCAAACCAGCGAGATTCATCTTATTCGGTGCCCGAGTTAAAAAGAAGCGTTGAAGAAAATTGAATTCGATATTCTTTTGGTAAGTTGTTCATCGGATATCCCTGAATTTTTCCAAGGATTGCACCTAGATAGGTGTTTTGGTAACGGAGCTCAATGCCGCTGTTTACGCTGAGGGCTATGAAGTTTTCCAGCGAGAAGAAGCGGTGTGGGATCAGAGAATCATAATACGTCTGCAAAGAAACAAAGTCGGGAATTTTTCCAGAGGGTAGATCATCGATCAGGAGAAACCGACATCGTTTGCCCAAGGTCTTTAGGAGAGCTTCATACTCGTCAATATATTGTATACAAGAGTTGAGGTAAATTATGTCCCAAGTTACGTCGATGGGGGTCTGCGTGAAGAAATTAATAGGGTCCGCTATGGGAAAAATTGATGATCCTGCATCGCAGATTGCAGGTGCTTCAACAATGTCATACCTTTCAATTGATAAGTTTGGGCAGCAAGAAACAACGGTTTGGTAACCGAAGCCTACACTGCCGCCAAAATCAAGAACCGAGAGAGGATGTTGGTGATCAAGGCCAACCAAGAGAGCGGGGAGTGTCGATGATCGGAGGCCAATCAGCATAGTCGAACTGCTACGAGAACGTAAAGTTTTTAGTTTGTCGACCGCTCGCTCTATCGCTTCTGGGGCGGAAAATCCATCGCCCTGGGCGTGTTGATTTGCTTCATTGTACTGGCGGTATATGCCAGAAAAAATTGGTTTATGCATCGTTAAAATCATTCACGACTTTAGCAACGTGTTTGACGTCGGCAGGCGGTAGATATGGGTATATTGGAAGAGAGAGTATATCTTTACTGATCTCCTCGGTTACCTTTAGCTCTGTCGTTGTGATACTGTTTTTAAAAGCGGTTTGTTGGTGCACGGGGGTCAAATAGTGAAATCCATAACCAACACCATGTGAGGAGAGGTGTTGTTGCAATAGACATCTGTCTCGGCAGCGTACAACGTATAGATGAAAGGTGTGATAACAATTTGGCCGAACTTTTGGTTCAGACACTAGACTGTTTGTAAAGTTATCCGAGTAGATTTTTGCTAGAAGCCCTCTCCAGTTATTAAAATCATCAAGATGCTCCAATTTCACCCTCAGAATAGCGGCATGGACTTCATCAAGCCGGGAGTTGTATCCGTGGATGGTACTATCTGCATGGTTTGATGCCCAACCATACTGACGAAGCTTGCGAAGCCTCTCTGTTAAGTCAGGATTATTGCTGACTACGCACCCCCCATCTCCAATGGTGCCGAGATTTTTTGTAGGATAAAAACTAAAGCAGCCCGCATCACCTATGGTGCCGACCTTGCGGTCATTAAATCGAGCCCCAACAGCTTGAGCACAATCTTCAATTAGGTAGAGGCCGTGTCGATTGCAGATTTGTAGAATATCCTCGACTTCAGCCGGTTGACCGTAGAGATGCACTACAATGACCGCTTTGGTTCGTGAAGAAATCTGGAGTTCCACTGAGCTTGGGTCGAGGGTAAAAAAGTCTTTTTCTATATCTGCAAAAATCGGCGTCGCACCCGTCATGACAACAGCCGTTGCGGTTGCTACAGCCGTGTGGGATGGCAAGATCACTTCATGACCTGGGCCAATGCCACACGCAACTAGACTTAAGAAAATCGCATCTGTCCCACTGCCGACCCCAATCGCATGCGACACGTTCAGATAGGACGCAAATTCTTGCTCGAACGCATGGACTTCCTCGCCAAGGATGTAGGTCCCGCTTTTAACAACTCGAGAAACCGCGCTAACGATTTTTTCTTCTAGCTTTTGGTTTTCGAGGTATGGGTTCGCTTGGGGTATCACATTCACAGTGTAATAACTTCAGGCACGTAGAGAATCCAGCGTCCGCCTTGTTTCGAGAAAGCCTTTTCTTTTTGGAAAATCTCGTTCTTGTGGTTATATGCGAAAAGGAGCGCATAATCGGGGTAGTCGTCGTGGAATTCATGGTCAGGCCTAACAGGGATATGCATCCCAGGGCTCAATCGGCTGTGTTTAATGGGGGTTGTATCGCAAATATAGGAAACGAGGCTGGAGCCTATTCCGCAATAGTTGAGGACAGTTGTGCTTTTTGATGTCGCTGCGTATCCCGCCACAGTTTCCCCCCTTTTAGCAATGCTCTCAAGAAGAGACACTAACTGATCACGAGATTTCTCACACGACTCCTTAAATTTTTTGTAAGTGCTTGGTTCGCATAGTCCCAGTAGGGTTTCTTTCTGGAGCTGTTGGGTTACGGTTTGTGTGACCGAATGTTGTCCTTTATGTGCTACCGTATACCGCATCGAGCCCCCGTGCGTTGGCTGCGGTGCTATATCGATCAATTCCATTTCAAATTGTTCAAAAAGAAATTTTACTGAGTGAGCAGAGAATAGGAAAACATGCTCGTCATAAAGTTGATCATAGGCAGTCGTTTCGATTACTTCACCGAGATATGGTTCCTCAAATACCAATATACCAGTGGGCTTTAATAGACGCTGAATACCCTCCACAACTGAGTTGATGTTTGATAGGTGACACATAACATTGGCTGCTAGAAACAGGTCGGCCTGTCCATGGCTTTTGATTATTCGCGCCGCCTCGGTAATATCAAAAAAAGACGTGATGACATCGACTCCTTTAGATCGGGCGACGTCAGCAACATTAGCAGACGGGTCAATGCCTAGGTGTCGATAACCCAAATTCAGGAAATTCTTGATCAGTATTCCGTCATTGCACCCAATCTCGATCACAAAAGGATCATGAAGTTTGGCAAGATACTCAGTATTTACTGAGTCTGCAAAGTCTGCGAAGTGCGTTTGCATTGATTTCGAAGTGCCAGAGAAAAAAGGATACTCCGTATGAAACATCTTCTCTTTCTCAGGCTGATGAGGAAGCTGCACTGCGTTACACTTGGGGCAGTGGGCTACTTCAAGCTCAAAAAAATATTCCGTTGCTGTATTTTTTTCCGAAAGAAACCCGTTGGCAATTGGCATTTGGCCAAAGGTCATAAAGGGGGTGATTGTATTTGAGCATATATGGCATTGTGGCATGTCGGCCTCGCAGATCTGTTCGCAATGTCAAAATTGGCGCTTCAGGGTTTCCCGGACTTCGCAAGTTGAATCTCACTTGACCCATGATTTTACAATAAGCTTGCTAAGAAAATACTCTAGAATCATTAAACTTGGCTAGGAAATCCTATGGAGGACTGTTCTCTACCACAATGGGCCAGCCACTAAGTCGGATGACTAATCGAAAGTGAGCGTATGACTGCTATGGCAAATTTCAAGATTGCAAGGGTTCAGAAAATAGGTTTTGATAGAGGTAGTCGGCGAGTCTTGGAATTGTTCAGGGTGGGTGCGTGCGAAACCTATAAGGAGATGTATAAGGCGCTCCTCGCGGATGGTTCTGTGTATACGGCTGGCTTTTCTAATGCGATGATAAGACTTGGCAACGATGCCCAGGAGATTTTTTACGATTGTGAAAGCATACAAAAGCGCTGGGCGGCGGAGCACAATCTGAACGTGGGCGATGACTGGAAGGTCACCATTGCAATTGCGCAACTAAAGAAGTTGCGGCCTGACGTACTTTATTTTCAGGATATATTTACACTTCCTGAAAAAATTCGAAGGCAAGTTAAAGTACTAGTGCCGTCCGCAAAGATAGTCGTTATTCAAAAAGGTTATCCTGGGGAAACAAGAGATTTAAGCGACGCAGATATTCTGTTAGTCAGTTCTCCCATTCTCTATGAAAGATACCGCAAGCAGTCGCCATACCTTCTTTATCACTCGTTCGATGCTGACATTTCACAGTCTCTTATGGGGCGCCAATCAATCGAGCGAGAGCAGCTGGTTTTCGCCGGCAGTAGTCGGGCTCCGGAGGATCGTTATTGGATGCTACGCCAGTTGCTTAAGGAGACACCCATAAAGATATGGGTTGATGAAGATCATGCCAGCCACAAGAAACACGGTGGACGGCTCAATTACTCTGCATGGAAGCGCCACATCCGTACAAAGCTGGTTAATGCAATAGGAGCTAATCCCAACGGGATATCAGGAAAATTAGTCCGAATAATCAGTTCTTTGCCGAAAGTCAAACGTATTTGCTCAGAAGCCCAGGGGAAAGGGCACGCGGAAATTAAAGATCGAGAGCTACCAGGGCTGCGAAGGGGACTGCTGCCAAGAAGAACACTTGCCGAAGAGTTTCCGTCACGGAGCCGGCCTTCGCTCTTTGGGTTTGATTACTATAAGTTGCTATCCCGATCTGATGTTGTATTTAACATTCACTCAGCAAAATCACAAGACACTGTTGATAACATGAAAATGTTCGAGACAACAGGGATGGGAGCGTGCCTGCTTACTGATACCGGTAGAAATATGAAAGATCTTTTTGAGGAGGATGTTGAGGTTGTGGCCTATCGTTCTGCCGATGAAGCCATAGAAAAAGCAAAATATCTAATTGAGAATCCAGAAAAAGCTCGGGAGATTGCAGCTGCGGGCCGAGCGAAAACGTTGGCGCGCCATACGATGTTTCACAGATGTGAAGCAATTGATGAGATAATCAAGACTCGTCTTTAGACGTGTGGAAGGCGATAGATCAAAAAAGCGGCGTTCTATTGAAAAAGGAACATCCGGGCTTCAAGCATTAGTACGCACGCACGTCATTTTCTAGCAACCTAGGAACATGGGTATGAGAAGCATTGTGACCGGGGGTGCTGGTTTTATTGGCAGCCATCTTGTCGATGCATTACTTGATTTTGGGCACGAAGTAATCGTTCTGGATAACTTCAGTACTGGCCGGCCGCAGAACCTGGCTCATGTGGAAAAGAGGATCGACTTAATTGAGTGCGACATTGGGGTCAATGGTGATTGGGCGAGCTCGTTCAGCGGAGCTAACTGGGTTTTTCATCTTGCCGCTCTTGCAGATATTGTTCCATCGATTCAGGAGCCGGGAGCTTATTTTCGTTCTAATGTCGATGGCACCTTTAATGTGCTGCAAGCGGCGCGACAAGCAAAAGTAGGTCGAGTCATTTATGTTGGCTCTTCTTCCTCTTATGGGCTCCCAAAGATAGTTCCAACCCCAGAGGATGCGGATATCGACCCCCAGTATCCGTACGCACTCACGAAGTATCTCGGAGAGGAATTAGTACTGCATTGGGGGCGGGTCTACGATTTGCCTGTTCTGTCGCTGCGATTTTTCAATGTCTATGGGCCCAGATCGCGAACGTCTGGCACCTATGGCGCGGTATTCGGGGTATTTCTGGCCCAGAAACTCGCGGGTAAACCCTTTACTGTAGTAGGAGATGGTGACCAAACCCGCGATTTCACATATGTTTCGGATATCGTTACCGCTTTGATCGTGGCAGCGCAGAGCTCGCAGGGCAATAAGGTTTATAATGTCGGTAGCGGAGCAACGGTGTCGGTTAATCGGTTAGTAGAGTTGCTAGGTGGAAAAAAAGTCCATATCCCCAAGCGTCCTGGGGAGCCAGATTGTACTTATGCTAATATTTCGAAGATTCAGGCGGAACTCGGGTGGCAACCCCAAGTTTCAATAGACCAAGGTGTCGCGAAACTGTTAGAACATATCGATTATTGGCGATCTGCCCCTGTGTGGACGCCAGATTCCATCGCTGAGGCAACGCGGGACTGGTTTAGGTATCTGGGAGACAACGACGCCGCGTGAGTGAAGTACGAGCGCTGTTACTGGCAGCGGGCCTAGGCACACGGCTGCAACCTCTGACACAGGCGTGCCCTAAGTGTCTGGTGCCAATCGGCAGCAGGCCTTTGTTAGAGAACTGGCTCTGTAGTTTATATCAGTGCGGTATTTCGGATGTCTGGGTAAATATGCACCACCATCGCGAGATGGTAGAGGCCTTCCTCTCGCGCGACATTTTCTCGGACTGGGTGCACGGGGTTTTCGAGCAAAACCTCTTGGGCACAGCAGGCACTTTGAGACATAACGCGAGGCATTTGGCGGATAGCACCACCTTTCTTGCTCACGCCGACAACTGGTGCCAGTGTGACTTTAAGGAATTTCTTCATTTCCATTTGCATGACAGACCTAAAGGAACCGTCATGACCATGATGACTTTTCGAACGCAGACCCCCAAAAGCTGCGGTATCGTCGAGATTGATCATCAAGGCGTGGTAGATGACTTTGTAGAAAAGTCAGCACAACCCTCGGGTAATCTTGCTAATGGGGCGGTTTTCCTGCTAGAGCCAGAAGTTTTGGAATGGGTCTGCGAAAATTCTGAAGCAACTGATTTTAGTACTGACGTGATCCCAATGTTTCTAGGACGTATCGCCACTTGGGAAAACTTGGGTATCCATAGAGACATCGGTGTACTCTCATCTCTAATGGCATCGCAACGTGATCCTCTCCCAAAGCCCTGCTGGCCAGAAGTCGACGCATGGATGAAGGCCTATCTCGAGCATCCAGTCTATGAATATTTGGCCAATGCGAAGAGAAATCAGTAGTGGATAAGATTCTTCGTCTCAGTGACTTTGGAAAGACATTTCACCCCGAGCAACTTGCTGGGGTAACGGTCTGTTTCGGGCACTTCAATACCATTCATCCAGGACATGTTCGCCATTTTCGAACAGCAAGAGAACATGGCAAGGTTCTCGTTGTAGCGCTTGAAGGGGATGCTCAATTGCCGTCCCATGAGCGCAAAAGTGTTTTTCCCGAAGGTGAGCGTGCTCAGTCGCTCACCGCACTTGAGTTAATTGATTTCGTAGTGATCTTAGACAATGGTTCACTTGAAGATTTCGTTAGCTTAGTGAAACTTTCAACCTTGGTTTTGGGAAGAGAGTTTGAAGACACCCGATCCTATAAGGTTGCGCCGGCAGTTGATGCCGTTCGCTCTGGGGGCGGCACAGTGGTTTACGATGCGGGCGAGACACATTATGCGAGTTCCGACTTATTCTCTGGGACGACAGATGATCTCGAAAGAGGTCGCTGGAGGGCGTTTAACCTAGCTCTGAAAGCCCAAGATATCTCTCTGCCCGCTGTATTTGCGGCATTTGATCATCGCCCGAGACCGCACATCCTGGTTATTGGGGATACGATTGTTGATCGTTATGTTGCATGTGACCCGGTCGGTATGAGTAGTGAAGCCCCAGTAGTAGTTGTCAAAGAAATGAAAACCCGTGATTATGTAGGTGGCGCAGGTATTGTCGCCGCGCATGTTGCAGCCCTCGGCGCACAGAGCACGTTCCTATCAGTAACAGGCAATGACGATAGAGCCTCGTTCATTTCCAAGAGCATGGACGAAATGGGGGTTACAGCAGTTCTGTTAGAGGATGCAAGTCGTCCGACTACCTTTAAAATCAGGTACCTCGTAGAGAACCAGAAACTCTTCAGGGTCAGTCGCCTTAAAGAGCACGACTTGTCTCGTGAAAGAGAGGATTTTCTGATAAACGAAATTAACGTTCGGGCAACCGCTCTTGATGGTATTCTGGTCAGTGATTTTGTTTATGGTGTGATTACGCCACGGATCCTAGATGCTGTGCGTACTGTCGCAGCCAAGCAGAATATTCCAGTTTTTGGCGATCTTCAGTGTAGTAGTCAGGTGGGAAACGTATTGAAGTTTAAAGATTTTTCTCTAGTATGCCCAACGGAGCGTGAAGCGAGAATTGCTTTAGGAAATCACAATGACGGTGTTGAGTTTGTTGCAAATCTGCTCATTCAAAAAATTCGCAGTGCTAACACTATCCTCAAACTTGGCGGAGAGGGGTTTATCGCTTATGAAGGATTGCATGAAGAAGAGGGATTCCTGCAACGCCAGCATTTTCCCGCATTGAGCGTAAATCCAGTCGATGTGACTGGCGCAGGCGATGCGTTGTTGGCTGCGATGGCATCATGTATGACGCGAGGCCTCTCTTTAATGCAGGCATCTGCACTCGCAAGTTGTGTCTCCGCGATTGCTGTGCAAACAGTAGGAAACCGCCCAATTGATCTTCGGCAGGTACATAGATTTTATTCACACCATTTAGATAACGGAACGATAGATGCAGTTTAAGAATATTTTTGTTACCGGCGGCGCTGGTTATGTGGGCGCTGTTCTTGTGCCACGATTGCTGGATGAAGGGTGCACGGTGACTGTGCTTGATTTAATGATTTATGACGATAGCGTAATAGCACCGCATCCAAGATTGAGGGTCATCAAAGGAGATATTCGAGACCAAGTGCTACTCAATGAGGTGTTGCCAGGCCATGATGCAGTGATTCATCTGGCGTGTATCTCCAATGACCCCAGTTTTGAACTTAACCCGACGCTCGGCAAATCAATCAATCTCGATGCGTTTGAACCGTTGGCAAAGATTAGCCGAGAGTCTGGAGTCAAGAGATTCATTTATGCCTCTTCGTCCAGTGTATATGGCATAAAGAAGGAACAAAATGTCAACGAAGAGATGATCCTCGAGCCACTGACTGATTATTCACGCTTCAAGGCTGACTGTGAGCAGATACTAAGTGAGGCACAAACAACAGATTTCACTACCGTGACGATTCGCCCGGCAACAGTCTGCGGTTATTCTCCGCGTCAGCGCCTCGATGTCGTGGTTAATATCCTGACAAATCTTGCCTACCATAAAGGCGAGATTACTGTCTTTGGTGGCGAGCAGTTACGACCTAACATCCATATTGCAGATATGGTCGAATCCTATATAGTAGTTCTTAACGCCCCCAACGAGGCAGTTGCGGGTCAAATCTACAATGCCGGCTATGAAAATCAGCCAGTGCGAGAGTTGGCCGAGACAGTGCGCAGCGTCGTTGGAGAGCATGTAAAGTTGGTTACCACGCCAACAGACGATAATAGGTCGTACCATATCTCCTCAGAGAAGATTCGAGAGGAGCTTGGGTTTAAGGCCACTCATACAATTCGCGATGCAGTAGAAGGTTTGGTGAAAGCTTTTGAGTCTGGCAAGCTACCTGATTCCCTTGATAACGAGATCTACTTCAATATTCGCCGAATGCAATCGCTGAAGCTTGTGTGAAATGCATCTTGGCCTGGATTTTGACAACACTCTGGCCTGTTACGATAGATCTTTTATTCAGGCAGCAAAACAACGAGACCTGTTGCCAAGAGGCTGGGGTGGCGGTAAGCGCGCGCTGCGCGATTTTCTTCGTGGCCAAGGTGAGGACGGTGAGTTAGTTTGGCAAACCCTTCAGGGGCGCGTTTATGGAGAGTTGATGCCCCAAGCGCTGCTGAAATCGGGTGTAGGATGGTTCTTGCTGCGCTGCAAGGCACGTGGAATTCGACTCTCTATCGTAAGTCATAAAACAGAATACAGTCCAAAGGATTCCAAGCGAGTGCCATTGCGCGAGGTTGCGCGAGAATGGATGGGGCAGATGGGTTTTTTCGATCCGGATCGGTATGCAATTTCACCTGACGCAGTTCACTTTGAGTCGACTCGTCACGAAAAGGTAGAGCGAATAAGGGCTCTGAAGTGTACGCACTTTATTGATGATTTGTCTGAGGTGCTCAACCATCACGAATTTCCTACTGAGACGAAGAAAATTCTGTACGATCCCGAGCTCAAGGCTCATGGCTTGACTGAATCAGTTTCAATTTATTCCAACTGGAGATCGATCGGTGAAGCTCTTCTAGGGCTAGAAACGGATGCAGACTTGATTGCGGTCACCCAGGATCTTTTGCCGAATTTTGATGTAAAAGGGTGCCAGCCTATTGTTGGGGGAGTGAACAGCAAGGTGTATAAGGTCAGTTTTACTGACAAGCCAGCCGTTGCGTTAAAACGCTATTCTGAAGCTCCAAATTATGATCGCGATCGTCTTGGCGCCGAGATTGGGGCATGCCGGCTCTTGCGCGATCACGGCATCTATCAAGTTCCGGCTATCATTCACGAAGACAAATTCAACCAAATCGGGATTTTTGAATGGATAGAAGGCGATCCTCTCCATAACCCAACTAGCGAAAATCTTTTACAACTACTCCGGTTTGTTGCCGAGCTCAATAAATTGAAAGAATCAACAGCGACAAAGCGATTACCCTATGCGACCGAGGCATGTCTTAGTGGGCAAGAGATCTGCTGTCAGATTAAAAACCGTCGTGACAGGCTGGATCAACTCAAGATAGAATCCACGGGTCTGCCCTCTTTTCTTGAAAGCATGTTTGACCCGTTATTTCTCCGAGTGGCGGATTGGGCCAAGTGCCATTGGCCACAAAACCAGTCTTTCGACGAAGTGTTGCCGGTTGAGCACCAAACATTAAGTCCGTCAGATCTGGGGTTTCATAACGCAATAATCGAAGGTTCGGGGACTCTACGTGTAATCGATCTCGAATATTTCGGATGGGATGATCCGGTCAAAATGGCTTCAGATTTTTGGTGGCACCCAGGTATGGTGTTAGATCATCAGCTGCGAAGGAGGTGGATAACTGAAGTGACTGATATTTTCCATCAGGACGAAACATTTGGCACGCGCCTCCGAGCAGCTCATCCCCTATATGGTTTGCGGTGGGCGATGATTGTATTGAAACCATTTTTGTCAATTCAAACTACGCATAAGGAACCGGCGACTGTTTTGCAAGGACAACTCAGGAAATCAACTGATCTATGTAGGGATGTAATTCGTTGGATGGAAGATGAAAACCCAACATTCTGATCCAAGCATAATGCTTGACTCACGGTCGCGTGAGTTGCGGGGCCTTATCGTGCGTGCTCTCATCGGTGGCAATCGCGGGCATTTAGGCTCGTCTATGTCGCTGGTTGAGATTCTTCGGGTCCTGTTTGACAGCTATCTACAGTACAAGCCAGATGAGCCGAAATGGCCAGATCGTGACCGGTTTATTTTGTCTAAGGGGCATGGGTGTCTAGCGCTATATGCGCTTCTGGCTGATAAAGGGTTTTTCTCTCACGAGGCACTGGACGAGTTCTGTCATAGTTCAGGTATTCTCGGAGGGCATCCTGAGGCCAATAAGATCCCGGGTGTGGAAGCATCGACGGGGGCTCTTGGCCACGGACTGCCAATAGGTGTTGGTATGGCTTTGGCGGGTCGTATCCGTCAACAGCAATACAGAGTTGTCATAGTCACTGGAGACGGAGAGATCAACGAAGGCTCAAATTGGGAGGCGGCGATGTCAGCCGCAAACAATAAGTTAGACAGCCTTAGTGTTTTCGTTGACTACAACAAGTTGCAGTCTTATGGGTCGACCAAAGAAGTGTGTGATCTTGAGCCTCTAGCGGAAAAGTGGCGAAGCTTTGGTTTCTCGGTCCGTGAGGTCGATGGTCACAATGTAAAGGCGCTGAAGTCGTGCATTAAGGCGTTGCCGTTTGAGCCAAATAAGCCAAATGTGGTGATCTGTCATACGGTTAAAGGTAAGGGGTTTGATTTTGCTGAAGGGCAGGCAATATGGCACCACAAGTCCCGCTTCAGTTCTGAAGATATCGAACGAATGCATGCTGCTCTGGATGGAAATTAATGCGACGCACATGTCTTAACTGCGTTTATGATCTCGCACAACGTGACGAGAGGGTAGTTTTTGTGGGCTCAGATCTTGGCCCGGGAGTTCTGGAGGACATGAAAAACTGTTTTCCAGACCGGTGGTTTATGGAGGGGGTTGCTGAACAGCACGTCGTTGGTATGGCCGCAGGCCTTGCGATGGAAGGTTTTATACCTTACGTCAATACTATTGCAACTTTTCTGAGCAGGCGCTGTTATGAGCAGATTGTGCTGGATCTTTGCCTTCATCGACTACCAGTACGCTTAATTGCTAACGGTGGCGGGGTTGTTTATGCACCTCTTGGGCCAACGCATCTCGCGACTGAAGATATCGCTATTCTCCGCTGCGTGCCTAATATGACAGTTGTTGCGCCTTGCGACGCAGAAGAGATGATCCGATTCATGTCAGTCTCGCTGGATTGGCCAGATCCGATTTACATTCGTCTCGCTAAAGGCGGCGACGAGGTGGTCAGTCGCGCCGAAAATGGCTTTGAGATTGGCAAAGCTATAATGTTACGTGAACCTGGCCAGGTTCTTTTCGTTACTACCGGCGTGATGACTCAACGGGCGCTCGCAGCGTCAACGGTTTTGGCTAATAGTGACCTTCACGCTGGTGTATTGCATATGCACACGATTAAGCCGCTAGATATAGATGCGCTTCTAGAAGCAGCAGTAGACGTAGAGCTTGTTGTAACCGCCGAGGAGCATGTATTGGCTGGGGGGCTCGGCAGTTTGGTTCTGGAGACTTTTAACGATGCTCGCCAAGAACCTATGCCTAAGATTAGCCGCATGGGATTTCCAGACGCATTCGCATCAGAATATGGCTCTCAGGATAGCCTGTTAAGAAGTTGGAGTCTCGATAGCGATGCTCTGGTTGCTCGTGTCCACGATGAATTGGCTCATTCCTGAACATTTATTCTATGAACACAACGCCGGAATTTTTTGAGACAGGCGAGCACGAATTAGCTAAGCATTTCCTCGAGAATGGTTTTGTCATTCAAGCCGTTGAAGATCGGGAGAGTTTAGAGCAGATTCGTCAGTTAGCCACGACAGCTGCTGGCGAGTATCTGGGAGTAGAATCAGATAAGCCAGTTGAGTTTCTTAACAATATTCACAGAGAAATTGCGGCGCAGGATTTGAACGACCTACGTTTGAGCGTAATCGGTAAACTTAACGCTGATCCTGCTTCGCGCCGTCGATATTATTCTCTAGCTCGTAAATTACTTGCTGCCTTGGTGGGTAATGAACTTGCTATGCAGTTGCGTCTTAACCTCAGTATTCAGTTGCCGGGTGATGATAGCTCCCTGTTGCCCGTTCATGCTGATGTTTGGTCAGGTGATTCTCCTTATGAAGTGGTGGTGTGGCTGCCGTTGGTGGATTGTTATGATTCAAAGAGTATGTTTCTGCTACCGCCAGAACATGCGCAATCCCTGCATGAATGCTTTTCCGACTATCGTGAAAAAAGTAGCGAGGATCTTTACAGGGATATAAAAGCTAATCTGCAGTGGATAGAAATAAAATATGGCGAGATATTGGTTTTTAACCAAAATCTACCCCATGGCAACCGAGTTAACGAGGAAGGCGAAACTCGTTGGTCTTTGAACTGTCGGTTCAAGTCTGTTTTTTCTCCCTACGGAGACAAGAAGCTCGGAGAATTCTTTGAGCCTGTGACCTTGCGACCTGCATCGCGTATAGGCATGCAGTATCGTTATCCGGAGATTCAGTAGAAATCCGGTATGGCTTTCCGTGGATATATCTCCAGCCGCAGGTTTGGCGGACAGCGAGTACCGCAGCATATTCAGAATCTAGTAATTAGAGATTACTGTCATCGTAATAGCTTGCAATATCTTTTGAGTGCTACCGAACTCGCGATGCCGAATAGTTTTCTTATGCTTGCACAACTGCAAGATGATATCGAAAAGCTGCAGGGAATTGTTTTTTATAGTATCAGTCAGCTGCCACAAGAAAACAAACAAAGAGAGCAGCTATTCAGGCGGGTTATATCAGCCGAAAAGAGTGTTCACTTTTCTGTAGAAGGCCTTTGTGTAACAGATTGGGGGAGTGCTCAAAGAGTCGAGCAGATATTGCAAGTACAGTCTGTAATACCAAGGTGTCTTTCGACGCAAGACTTGAGACGAGCGCTCTGAGAGTAGAACACATGGGTGAACTGGTAGATATCGTAACTTCCTTACATCAGGCAACACCGCGTGATTACGTTGCGAGGATGAATGACGACAAAATTCACTGCATGGGGGTAGCCAAGGAGTATGGGCGCGAGTATTGGGATGGAGAGCGCCGTTTTGGCTACGGCGGTTACAAGTTTATCCCCGGGCGTTGGAAACCAGTTGCCCATGCACTCATTGAGCGATACCAGATTTCTAATGACTCCAGCATTCTCGATGTAGGCTGCGGGAAGGGTTTTCTGCTCTACGAGCTTAAACTGATGTTGCCGGGATTAAAAGTGGCCGGTTTCGATATTTCGCAGCACGGGTTAAATGATGCGCGATCAGAGGTGCAGGAGTCTCTTTACATTCACCAGGCTCAGGATAGATACCCCTATGGAGACAACACATTTGATCTCGTGATTTCTTTAGGTTGCCTGCATAATCTGAGATTACCGGAACTCGAAGTGGCCATCCCAGAAATCCAGCGAGTGGGTAAGAGTGGATATATTATGTTGGAGAGTTATCGCAACAATAGAGAGCTTTTCAATCTTCAGTGCTGGGCTCTTACTGCGCAGTCGTTCCTGGATGTAGACGAATGGGAGTGGCTCTATCAAAAATTGGGGTATATCGGTGACTTCGAGTTTATATTCTTCGAGTAATATAGGGGGCTCTCTAGCCGAAAACTGCTAGAAATAGCGGTGGTTGCGAGAATATTGATCGATGAAACTGATTATCCAGATTCCTTGCCTAAATGAAGCTGAAGTCCTGCCACAAACACTCAGTTGTTTGCCACGGCAAGTGCCAGGATTTGACAAAGTCGAGTGGTTGGTGATCGATGATGGTAGTTCCGATAATACCGCTGAAGTGGCTAGGGCATGTGGCGCTGATCACGTGGTTCGCCACACACGTAACAAAGGTCTCGCGCGTGCTTTTTCTACTGGACTGCACGAGGCGCTACGTCAGGGGGCAGACGTCATTGTTAATACCGATGCGGACAATCAATACAACGCTGACGATATTCCTAGATTGGTTGAGCCGATTACTTCGGGGAAATATGAGATTGTTGTTGGAGCGCGCCCAATAGATGAACATCAAGAATTCTCTTACGCCAAGAAAGCGCTTCAGAAGCTAGGCAGTTGGGTAGTCAGGCAGGTCAGTCATACTGACATACCCGATACGACTAGTGGGTTTCGGGCACTTACGGCGTCAGCTGCAGAGCAGACTATTGTTTTCAACGAGTACACCTATACCTTGGAGACAATAATCCAGGCGGGGCATCGAAAACTCGCGATAACATCAGTCCCAATTAGGGTCAACCAGGTTTCCCGACCATCTCGATTGTTTCGAAGCATTCCATCATATATAAAGAAATCTATAGTCGTCATTGTGCGGGTGTACGTTCTTTACCGCCCGTTTCATTTCTTCGGCATCATTGGCGGCTCCTTATTAGTACTTGGATTCTTGATTGGGTTGAGGTTTTTATACTTTTATTTCACGGAGACGGGCCAGGGCCATGTTCAGTCTCTCATCCTAATGTCAATTCTCCTTGGAATGGGGTTTCAGGTTATCCTGATCGCATTTGTAGCAGATTTGTTCTCTGCGAACAGAAAGATTCTTGAGGACATCCGCCTGACACAGAAGTATCGAGGATACAGAGGGAGAGCCGCCTGCCTAAAAGAGGACGAAAAAGAGTCACCAGACTCTTTTTCAAAATGAGGAAGATTCACACCTGCGTCGTTTCGACCCAATACTCAGAGGTGTTGTCTGGGCCAGGTCTTTACACGCAAAATTTGGTAGAGGGCCTTGTTGATAGAGGGCATGAGGTCACGCTTGTAGTTCCAGAAGGAGCCGGGGCGGGTTGTTCGGCGGCTATTCACCTAGTCGAAGTGGGGAGCAATCGGTTACCTCGGAAGAAGGGCGGATGGATAATTCTTGCGTTTATTTTTGCCAAAAAGATTCGACAACTGATCAGAGCAAGCAACATCGATATTATTCATTTTACGGATGCGAAAGAGGCGCTTTTTACAGTAGGTTCAGGTAAGTTAATTGTTGGGAATGTCAACGACTCCTATATAGCTGGCAAAACGTTTAATCCAATGGTTTATAAAGCGCATTATCCCTTTGACTGGTTTCACCGGTGGGTTTATCAAAATATTATGTTTTTCCTAGAAAGGCATACATTACGACGGCTTTCGTTAAACCTTTGCAATAGTCATTTCACTAAAAGTGAGATTGCAATTAATTATCAAGTCTCTCCAAGTCGTCTTAATGTGTGTTACAAAAGTATTCGCCTAGAGTCCTACCAAAACTTGCATCGCCAAGTTGGTGAAAGTGGATCCAAGCTAATATTGTTCCCTGGTGGTGGAAATGCGCAACGAAAAGGGTTGAGAGTATTCCTTGCATCGGCTGAATTGGTTTTAGAAAGATACCCAAATGTTCAATTTCTTATCCTTGGTCGAGATCCAATAATCTCCAAAATGGTTCGAAAATACTGTAGTCCAGAAGTTAGCGACAGGTTGAAGCATATTGTGGAGGTGCCTAATGAAAAAATGAAAAGCCTTTATGTTACGGCGGATCTCCTCGTTATGCCCTCACTCGTGGAGGCTTTTGGCGTTGTTTATTTGGAGGCAATGATTTGTGGCACGCCTGTCATAGGCACACTTCGAGGTGGAGCCCGGGAGTTAATCACTGACGGAAAGACAGGCCTCCTAGTGAATCCAACTGATTCTAAGGCTCTTGCTGATGCAATTGTGAAGATGCTTGAGAATGGGCTTTTTTGGAAAAGCGTGGCAGAGGCGGGTCAAGTGCTTGCGTCGCGGTTTTCCACTAGCCAGATGCTCGAGAATACGCTAAGAGCCTATGAAAAGCTCTCGACTGAAGCTGCTGGAGAATTAGCGCAGCGTGTTTGAAATGGTCAATATGAGGCCAGATGAAAAAATAGAGAATCCTAAAGAGACCTCTTTGACCGCTAGTTATAGGCGTGGTGTTTATACTGGGTGGATAATGGGGGCCCTCTCTAAGCTTAAGCAAAGGCAAAAAGATGCGCAACCAACCCATCGAGGACGCTTTTTGCCCTCAGAACCGGAACAGTCAACGAGTTTACGTAATTCAAGATGGCAAGAGATAGTATTGCCGATCGCTTGGGCTATGAGGCAAGGCCTCGGAGATTTCGAGCCGGATTTGGTTTTGCGCGGCGTGGTCTTCTGGGCAGGCCTGCAGAACAAGTGCGGTAGTTTTCCTCAGTATTGTCAGCGGGATAGTGATTTCGCGGCGACAGCTTTCTCGTCATATGCAACAGCCGCGGCGTTAAACGAATCTGCGCTTGATTGGAAGTTAATGATGGATCAGTCGGATCATCTTCAAGTAGAGAAGTGTATGACTCTAGCAGGTCATTGGCTTTCCAAGAATAATGAAATGGTCTACACGAACCAACAAATGGCATCTGCGTTGGCGTTGCTTGAGATATCAGTATGTGTCGATAACTCTAAATTTGCATTCACATCTAAGCAAAAACTAACCGAGTTGTGTGCCAACAATAAGCTAATTTTTTTCATGGAAAAAAAAGGATTCGATATTGGGTACTCGACTTTAACAGTAGAAATGATGGCTCGGTATTTCCTTCGCACAGAGGATATCGAATGCAAAGAAATGATCCTTGAAACTGTTGCACACTACCTGAAATTCCTGGAAGAAAGGGACCTCTCATTAATTTTCAGCAGAGGAAGTCGTGGCACCAGGTGGGCAATCCCGGGTGGCTTTGAGGTTTTTATCACGCACCTCAATGCCGGAAGACGTATTTTTGGTGAAATATTCTCTAGTCAGGATGTCCGCCATCTCCCTGACGTTCGTCACATCCATACGGATCTGTGTCGCTTGTGTTTTGCATGTGACCATGCAGTAATTGATCTTGCGCTGCCCATCGAGAACAATCGAAATGTCGAGTATTCAATTATTGAAGGTAAGACAAAGCCGGCTCGATTCTGCTGGATTCGAAAATTTGGTTTGCATAGATTTCGGAGGGCCTTTCAATGGATTCGCTCGGCGTGTCGGTAATAGTGATAGCCTATAACGAGGAGGAAAAAATAGCGGAATGCATCAGATCTATTTTAGATGTTGATTATTCTCCGGTAGAAATAATCATTGTAGATGCATCAACGGATAGAACACCTTTAGTTGTTGGTGAGATCAAAGACAGCCGGATCAGGCATTCTCAAACAACGGACCGAGGTTATAGCTTGCAAAGAAACATAGGGGTAAATCTTGCAAAATTTCCCCTCGTAGCGTTTACCGATGCAGATTGTAGAGTGCCGAGGAACTGGTTAAGTTTGTTGATCCCTGTTATATCGGGTTCCGTCGTCGGGGCTGGAGGGAATGCGTTTCCTCCCTCCGACACCAATGGATTTGGACTCTGGGTTGCGGCACTAGGTTTTCCCGGAGGTGGAGCTCTAGGGGCAGACGCCAACATGTTGTCAAAGGAGAAGTTTTGTCCAGCGACCTGCAATGCGATCTTCCGAAAGGATGCAATCCTGAATGCTGGTGGATTTGACGAAAGCCTGGTATTTGGAGGAGAAGACACGCGATTAGGAAAAGAGATTCGTCGTCTTAGTTACGATTTGAAGTATGTACCTAATTCTTTTGTGATTCATTGTGCACGCTCGCGTTTTAAGGACTTTTTTTTCTGGAGTATTACCCGGGGTCGGGCGAAAGCGCAGTTGGCGCGAAACCAGTTTCTTCATCGAGCGTGGAATGGGGTGATTCTGATAAGCGTTTCTATTCTGACAGTCTATGGACTTTTTATAGCCTACCACATGCCCATCGAAGTGTTTTTGATAGTGGTCATCTCGATTGTTTTTGGAAATTTCTTACTATTTAATAAAACCCGAAAATTTAAATTAGCATGGGTGCGTCGAAGAAGTATTGGACTGTCACGCAAGGAGCTGTTGATTTGTGTTCCTACGCTCTTCATCGTCAGGCGTCTATTGATGGCTGTAGGGGCGCTTCTAAAGCCACATGTCGATTTGGCTCGAAAAGTTTAGTTGATCGCTAGAATGAGATACCACTCGAATGACTCTTGATCACGCAATTAGGGCTAGGCGAAGTACTAGGAGGTTCATGCCTGATGCTGTTCCGATAGAGGATATCAAGGCGATTATAAGTTCCGGACTATTGGCGCCAAAGGCGTCTAACCGTCAACATTGGCGGATTGTTGTTATTACAAAACCTGACACTATAAGACAACTTCATGAGAAGGTAGGCGCTCAAGACATTGTCTACAGTCCCCCGGTTGTTTTGACGGTTTTGTACAACCCTGTCTTCAACGCCAGCAGGGCCGCGCACATTCAATCCTGCTCGGCCGCGGTACAAAATATTTTGTTAAAAGCTACGGACATGGGCTATGGTACAACTTGGGTTGCTGGCATGGGGGATGATAAAGAACTACGCTCACTTCTATCAATCCCAGATACGTGGGTTCCATTGTGTTTCGTTTTGCTTGGCAAGACCTTAGAGGCCTTTCCACCGCCACCGCCGAAATATGAATTGGAGGAGGTGCTGTTTTTCGATGTTTTTCGCGAAAAAGCAATTGATTTACCGGACTCTATTAGACCTAAACATTGCACGCTTGCGCAAATCGCAAGCCACCAGAAGTATCTTTCAAGAGCGAGTTACCTTGGAAAAGATTACGATTACCATCATGCTCTGGAAAAGAAGCGAGTTCTCGAGTTGGTCAAGACTACCCTCGGAAAAACTAGCAAAGAAGTTGTAAGTTTCTATGCGTATGATGGCACGGTCTATCGGTGTTTAAATCATTTGATGAGGCGGCACAAATTTATTGACATCGAGCTAAGCGCAGCTGCGAGAGACTTTATGCAGTATAAATCTCCAGACTCCCGCTACATCGTCTCCCAGCACGGGACCACCCTTGCGCCCGATAGTATTGACTGCTGCATCTGTTTATTCGCCTTAGAGAAGGTCCCGGAGATTAGGCCAGTAATCCAAGAGGCGTTTCGGGTCCTGCGTCCTGAGGGGAAGTTATTAATCTTCTTCAAGAATCGCTATTCATTTTACGGTGTAATATATTTTTTGGTTCGATCAATTCTTGGCGTGAAATCTCTTAGCGCGGTGTTTCCGTTGTCGTCTGGCCCATATGAGCCAATTTCTTCAAGGGGTCTTATTAGGATACTAGAAGAGGAGGATTTTAGAGTCGACGATAGGCAAGGTCTTTTCTTGGTTCCAGCAGAAGTGCTGACTTTTTCAGAAAAAATTGAAGGATACTTAAAGCGTCATCGGAAAAATCTTAATTTCGCTAAAGTCTTGATAAAACCAGGACTTAAAATCTTCTCGCTGTTGTTTTCTATAACGGATTCTTCAACAAACTTCATTATTGGATCGTCTAACTTTCTTTCGGTAAGAAAAATCGATCGAAAAAAAAAGAAAGTCTTGCATATCACAAAACGATTAGGAGGGGGTATTGGTACTCATATCGTTCATATTTTCCAGAGTGAGGCGTTTAAAGGAATTTCTCATCAGTTAGTTACAAATGTAGGTGAAAGTGATTTAGAAAAAATGGATGACCTTCCAGAGGGCGCTAAAGTATTTGACCTGAAAATAGGTACTGGGGCTCTATTGATAGAGTTCACCAATGGTTGGAAGCTGTACCGCCAAGTTGTTGATGAGGGATTTGATATTCTTCATGGACATGGCATGAGAGGGGGTTTTTATGCGCGAATCCTGGGAACGGTGATTGGGAGTAAGGTGGTTTACACCCCACACGGTGGGAACGCTCATGCTAAAGGAAAGTATTGGAGGGATGCAGCGCAAGCACTTTTGGAAAAGATTCTATCTCGACTAACTTGCATGTATATTTTTGAGTCAGAATATGCGATGAAGTGGTTCTCACAGTTATTGGGGGAGGGTGGCCCGAAGTTTGTTGTTAATCATAACGGAGTGCCCTGCCAAAAAAATAACGAGCTGGTTCATGAATCACTGAAGCCAGGTACACTTTTGGTCGGCGCATTTGGACGCCTCTCATCTGCTAAAGGGTATGATTTGCTAATTCATGCCGTGGATATATTGAAAAACGTTCATCGGCTTCCCGTATCTTGCAAGATCTTTGGTAAAGGCGAAGAGGCAGCTAGCCTGCAAGAGCTAATACGACAACTTGGTCTTGAAGATCAAGTGGAGCTGGCAGGATATACTCCCAATCCCAGCCTAGAAATGGCAGAATGCACTGTAATAGCGCATCCTTCGAGGCTTGACTCTTTGCCTTACGTTCCATTGGAAGCGATGCAAATTGGCACGCCGGTGGTAGCGACTCGGATCGGAGGCCTCCCAGAGATTATTTCCGACGGTGTCAATGGCCTACTTGCCGACTCAGACCCTGTTGACCTAGCTGACAAGATAGCAAGAATTTACCTAGATAATGATCTTAGGCGTTCCATTATTTTGAACGGGTATTCCGAGCTTGAAAAGAGATTTTCTATTACTGCGATGAGTGATTCATTGAATGTTGCCTATAGCAGCTTAATCAATGATGGAGTCACTCCAACTAATTGAATGTTTGTCGCACTATGATTATTTTGTGGCGATTTTTATGTCGCGACCCAGGTGGATGTTCTAGTTTGTGGTTAAGCTCAAAAGAGGTATGACCTGGGTGAGCATGCACGCCGGATGGCTCGGTCGACTAGAGTGAGATTAGCTATAGAGTCGCAGGCTACATCACTATACGAACAGTGCTCAATGCTGATAATCGGAGTCAAGAGGCTACATAATAGAGGTGAATATTGATTAACATGAATAGATCGAAGCGGGTGTTGCTTCGACTTTCGAATATTGCTGTCTTAGTGGGTCTTAAAGTAGGGTTTGAGAAAGATGGCCTGCTGTGTCTTGGGTTCCACTCAGTGTTAAATGACATAGCGGCAAAACAGGGGGTTCTGTTGCCTGCCCTTGGAATGCCCTTGCCCCAATATCGTGTGATATTTGAAAGTCTGTTAGAGGCTGGATACGTGTTCGTATCGTCAGATCAGATCTCCAATGGACTTCCAACAAAGGGAAAATTTGCGCATATCAGTTTTGATGATGGTTACTTTAACAATGTTGAGATATTGCCGTTGCTCAAGGAGTATCACATCAATGCACAAATCTTTGTAGCTACTTCATTTGTACAGGAAAACAAGAAGTACTGGTGGGATGTTGTCTATCAGCAGATGTCAGGAAATGGAGCCAATGAGTCTGAAATATCGTCAGAGATAAGTAGACTAAAGTTTTTTGATCCCGAGAAAATAGAGATTTTCCTAAAAGATAGATTTGGGCCTAGCGCTATCTTGCCGACGTCTGATGCTGATCGCCCTTTAGCACCTGATGAATTGCAAGCGTTATCTAAGTCGCCACTGATAACTATCGGGAACCATACGCGCGATCATATTCTGATGGACCGTACAGATGTAGAGACGGTTCGCTCTCAGGTTATTGGCGCACAAAACGATCTTGAAAAAATTATCGGATACAGACCTCGATCATTTGCCTATCCAAACGGAAATTACAATAACGATGCCGTCAGTGTCCTCAGAGCGTCTTGCTTCGACATCGCGTTTACAACCGATTTTCGAGTCAATAATCTCAAAAAGGATTTGCGCGACGGAAATCGATTAACTCTTGGGCGGTTCTTCTTTCTTTCAAAGATTGACCCAAGCTTTCAATGTCGGAACTTTCGAGTAGCCAATATCTCTCCTTTAGTTCTTGCGAAGAAGTTGAAACGACAGTTAGGTAATTAGAGTGGTAGAGACCTGTAGTTACTAATGAGAAGCATTGATTCGGTCAGAAACCTCCAGCCGAGTTGAAACAAAATATTGAACAGAGGAGTTCGATGTCTAGATTGCATAATTGTGAGAAACAGGTTTGGCTTGGTTCGTACGACAAAGGAAAACCGCGCATACGGATTCTGATTGACGCAGCCCACCTTAGTGGACTTCATGTCATTGAATGCAACAAAGATATCTGGACCGATGTTGAAGATAAAAGTCAAAATTTAACAATGTTGAATGCTCTAAGATACGGTGTCAGGTGGCTGGGTTCTCGCCCGCGTATGCTCGCGAGATATTTAAAGTTGCCAAAACATCAGTCGGTCGTATTTCCATATCCTGGCATTGCAGATCTGCTTCTGTTCTACCCTTTTGTGAAGTTGCGTGGTGCGAAAATATTCCTCGACATGTTTATTTCGATCTACGATACAGTTGTGAATGATCGGAAACTGGTAGATCCCAAAAGTATGCTCGCTAAGGTTATTTTTTGGGTCGAATCGTTGGCGGGTCGGTGTGCTGATGTTGTCTTCCTTGATACACCTACCCATGCAGCCTACGTCCATTCTTTGTTTAACCATACGTTTGACTTGCCGGAGTACGTTCCAGTAGGCGTCGAGAAAGCGAAATTCCGAAGAGAAGGGTGCAGAAAATGGGATGGGAGCAGGCCTCTCGAAATTCTTTTTTATGGCCAATTCGCGCCACTACAAGGTACGCTTTATCTTGCAGAAGCGATAGCGGAATGGGAGCGGCATTCGGAATTGTCGACTCATTGGACTGTGATTGGGATAGGCCAGGATTCTGAGCAATTTGATCACACACTTAAAAAGGCCAAGGTCACAAATGTTCAAAGAATAAGGTGGGTAAAATATGTGGAGCTACAGAAATGGATAGCTGGCTCGGACGTCTGTTTAGGAATCTTTGGGACATCGGAAAAGGCGCTCAATGTAATTCCTAACAAGGTCTACCAAGTATTGGCAGTTGGCCGCCCAATTTTGACCGCAAATACCCCAGGAATTCGATCGCTTATCGCGCCATCCCCGGCGATTGAACTTGTAAAACCAGGCGATTCTCAGGCGATAGTGCACGGTTTGCGGAGTTTGGCAGATAGACTGAAGAGTTCGCCTGAGGTAATGCGGCGTAGCGTGGAAAATATGCCGACAGTCGACTCAACGCAGGTTGGGAAGAAATTAGCGTCTGTGTTTACGCAGGGCGTCGGGTAATATCCAGGCAGCGAAAACTAAAATTAACAAAAGTGGAAAAAATACGATGCTAGCATTGAAATGAAAAAGGCCCCATTGAACTTTGTCCAAAGAAAACGGAAAGAATGGCATATAGATAGCGCTACCGAATTGTTTTTGCATAAGATCTAAAACGACATGAATAGTTGATCCAAGAAATATGCTAAGAAAAGCCTTCGAACGTGCCCTGTGCTCTATAAGTAAAGATATAGCAAAGGAGGTTAGTAACAAGCATAAAGGCGAATGGAATATTTCTACGAAGTGATATATAGGTATTCCTAGAAAACGGTCGAGAATAATTTCAGGGATGCGTGTCAGAAGGTCAGGGAGGATTGCACCAAGAGTCAGAAAAGCTGACCAGCTTCGAATGCTGGGGATCCGGCCTATCAAATATCCGGATGCGAAATGAGCAAATAAGTCAGGCATTATCAGTGTCCTTAAGGAAAAATAGGAATCTCTTGCCGCAAAATCTACAAGACCGTGCCCAAAGAATTGCAGTTAGGACAAGAGCAAAAAGAGAGATCAGATATTTGATCTCTCTAGTCCATTTACTTTCCATCTGGTAGGCCTCAAGTAGGAATCTGTCATTTGATAGCAGAACTCCGCGTAGTGCTAGTACCTGCCCAACTTTAGTCTGCGGGGGCCGTCCAATAACGAGAACACTGTGGTCACGGTCGAAGAGGTCCTCCCAGCGACTCCCCCGTTTGGTTTTTATATTGACAGTAATGGATTCGGACCCATTTGATTTAACCTGTGCGAGTAGAACTATTGTATTTTGAGGACAAGATCGTGTACCTGATAGGCAGTCGACTAAATCACTCTGGAAGGAATAGTCGGTTTTCATGCCGGCTATGGCGGAGTAAAACCCGAGTAATACCAACGCTACAATAGTTGTAAAAAAGAGGAGGAAGCGGTACCGTTCAATGAAATAAGTGGCGCGCATAGTAGGTTTTATGTTCCGAAAATCTAGATTAGAATCTCGACAGCAAGCGATCATCAATTGCTAATTCGAATAGACTTTGGAAGTAAGTTCTTTATGGTGTGATTGCTAAATATAGCTTATGAAAAAAAGCAATACCCAGAGAGGATATTTTTTGTCAAGAAATGACTGGTTCTTTCTTGCTTTGGCTGTTGTGGTAATAATCACACGACTCGTGTACTCCGTACCTATTGAAATTGATGGAGATTCTGTAGGTAGATGGCTAGCGGCGCAATCAATCGCCGAAAACGTTGGTTGGCAGGGGATAAATCTCAGCCATCAAACACTACGTTGGTCAATACTACTCCCACAGGCTCTGGTCTCGTATCTCCTCCCCAATCGATACGAAAGTTATTATCTATTGCCGATATTGCTGTATAGCGTGTTCACAATCTTGAGTATGGTGATCGTAACCAATGGTCGTGAACCCAATTCATACCTACTTGCGGTGCTCCTCGGCGTTTTATTGACTATCGATCCAATAAGCCACGTAATGGCTTCCCAACTGAAAACCGTGGTATTTGGACTTATTTTCTTTGTCTTCGCAGTGTTCGCAACAGCACAATATCTTCAAACCAGATCGATGATTTTCGTGGTAGTCGGGGCATTATCTATATTCGCTGCATATGGTGCCCACATCACTTATATTGTATTCGGCGTAGGGCCATTTTTGGCATTGATAATAATTTCAAAAGACTATAAAGCTTCGTTGGTTTTTGTTGCCTCACTCTTGCTATTCTTGCTTGGCGAATTGGTGATAACTACTTTGCTTTTAGATGAGACGGGTTCAGGTGGTCGATTGGGCCACATTGTTTCTGGCGTGTCACATTCTCCAGTGTCGAAGCCTCGGGGATCAGGAGACTACTTGCAGTATGTCGATTTATTTTCGAGATGGAGATTGGTGCCGAAATTCAATTTGATAATAGTTGTGGCTTATTTAGTTGCAGCAACGATGCTGTTTGACAAGAGAATTAGGAAAGATGTTCCAAACGTGATCTGGATGTTTTTTTTCACTTCCGGACTCTATTGTCTCGCGGTTTCAGCACCTATCGTGAATCTAGAGCCGCTGAAGTTAGCCTTGGCTTTGCGCACCAGATATTTGGCACCTGTCTTCCCTTTGATGTCGGTCTTTGTCGTATGGATGCTTGGCAGGGTCGGGCAGGTATTCCCCAAGTGGTCTACTGGTGCGTTGATAGCGTTGATCGGTTTAAACGCCGCCGCCTTTCTCTATGGTTCAAGTGTTTATTCTTGTGATAGGGAAATCTCCAGAGTTGCGTATCACGATTTAGTAGAGGAAACATATTGTCGGACTTTTCGCTATTCACAAAATCAGAATATTTACCCCGCGCAAAACCTTTTTATATTTAAGGCTCAGAGTTACTACCAACAGTTCAATAAGGATTATCATGCTGGAATGGTCAGTCTTTTTCCCGGTACGCGGATTAGCGTACTTAGCGATCTAATTAAGTTCGATCGGGAGAGTTCAAGTTTTCAAGAAACGCCAAATGGTTGGTTTAGTGTGAATGGAGAGGATAAGAGGTGGTGCGTAATGGAATTGGGACAGGTTGATCATGTACGAGATAATTACCGTGAGTGCGTGGGTCGAGAAGCCAACCGTCAAGTGTTCGATTAGATAGAGCTATATTCTCAGGTTGAAATAGAAGCAGTGAAGCGCGGCGACAAACAAAATCAAGAAAGGGATCAAAATATTGTGGATGATTATCGAATTTGTTTCCGCGATCTTAGGGTTACGAATTCGATTATAAGGAGGGAACTGCTTTCCAGGGTGGAGGAGGTTCTAAGTACTGGACCTATCCTAATGGGCCCGCGGGTAGTGGAATTCGAGGATCAAATGGCCCAATATTGTGGGCGCCGTTCGGCCGTTGGGGTGTCTTCTGGAACATGCGCGCTTTATCTTGCGCTACGGGCTTGTGGAGTTGGACCTGGCGACGAGGTCTTGACTACCCCAATGTCTTGGTTGGCTACCCTCAATGCTATTGTGATGAGCGGAGCCACACCTGTGTTTGTTGATGTCCAGGAAGATCAAAATATCAATCCATCGAAACTGGTAGACGCTATTACGCAAAGGACACGTGCAATCGTGCCCGTGCATTTCACCGGTCGACTGTGTGATATGGCGACGATCGCCGAGATCGCGCGGGTTAGTAACCTGCTCGTTATCGAAGATGCGGCGCAGGCTATGGGCGCGGAATGCCCCGAATATCGCGCAGGCTCAATAGGTGATGCGGGCGCGTTTAGCCTTAACCCAATGAAAGTGTTTCCAGGCTTTGGCGAAGCTGGTGCGGTCGTGACCGATAATCCAGAAGTTGAAGCGAAGCTAAGATCACTACGCTATCTTGGAACGGAGAATAAAGAGGTCTGTGTTGACATCTCGCTTAATCATAAAATGGATGAGATTCAGGCTGCTCTGTTACTGGATGGGTTCGATTTGATTGGTAATTTGGTCGAGGCACGCGTTACTATGGCCCGGCGCTATTCTGAGAAATTGCGTGAGATTGTTGGGTGCCCACCTGTTCCGCCAGTGGGTGACTGTGCTAGTAACTTTTTTGACTATGTGATTTTTGTTAAGGATCGCGAGGGCTTACGCAACTATCTCTATGCACAAGGAATTGAGACCAAGATTAAACACCCGGTTTTACTTTGCGATCATCCGGCATATCCGTGCAACCCTCGTCCGCAAATTCCAGTTGCCGACAGGCTCGTCAGAGAAATGATTAGCCTCCCTCTACACGAAAAAATGGATACTACCGATATTGATTACGTGTGTGATTCCATCTACCAATACTTTCATGGTGAATAGGTCAAAAAACTTTTCCCCGCTGAGCGATCTTGTATTAGCCACAGAGGGCTCAGTCGCAATACTGTCTAGTGATGTTTTGGCTAATTTGTCCGAGCAGGCTTTATCGCATCAAATGAAAAAGGCGCGAATATTGCTTCACGGTAGCCCGGATCATAGCCTCCACGAGATGTTAATCGCTCACTGCAATGGCGTTTACATTCGTCCACATATCAATGAATTGTCAGCCAAAAGCTTCTTAGTACTCGAAGGCAAGATGATGGTTTTTTTCTTTGACGATAGTGGGGGAATATCGGATAGATACTGTCTTGGGTCACAACAGAGTGGCGCTGATTTTATGCTCCGCATCCAGGATCCAGTTTTTCATACTATTGTGGTTATGAGTAAGACCGTGATTTTCCTGGAGACAATACTGGGCCCACACCAACGGACTCGGTACGCAAGTTTTGCCCCGGATCCTGATAATGATGCGGCAAGCGACTATTTTGCATGGCTTGAGGGTGAATCACGTTAGGAAAAGTTTCACCGTGACTGACGAGTCAGCCGCTGAACGCGAGAGTGCAAACGTATGGCTTTTACACTGACTTTCGATAGTTAGAGCTTATATAGTGATTCGTCTTCAGTTTGCTCAGATTCGCGATGCCAAATTGTCTGTGTTGAGGGGAAAGGTGCGACGATTTCCTTTGCGGATCTGGCAGCTAACAATGATAATTATCGCGGTACCGTTAGTGATCTTATGTCGCCTGATCAAACCGTGGCGGTGTATAAGATTCGGATTGTTTACAGCGGATCGAATTGGCCACTTCGCCTTTGACGTCGAATATTATCTCTCGAAGCGTTTTAAACCCTCAGAACCAAGGCAAACCATAGACCTATTCTTTTTTGAGCGTCCTCCCGCTAACGTACAATTGGCTCTAATGTGTCGTCGGCGAGTTGTGATAAATCCTCTCGTTCGATTCCTATTTCATGCCAACCGAGTGGTGCCAGGCGGCGATAGTCATAGGATCGTGCCTGCACGCCACCTCACTGATTCTCGAGACAAAGAGGGCATCCTAGCCCGGACGTCGACGCAATTGTTTTTTACACAGTCCGAAAATATAAGAGGGGAAGCCTATCTTGAAGAGTTGGGTTGTTATGATTCCGGGAAGGTGATTTGTCTAATCGTTCGAGATAGCGCTTATCTTGCCGATGCTCAGGACGACCGCGACTGGTCATATCACAACTTTCGGGACACGAGCATAGATGATTACTGTCAAATAGCACAGACGCTTGCGGAAAAAGGATATTGGATCCTACGGATGGGCAAGAAGGTGCATCGGCCACTGAAGGTGAGTCATCCAAGAGTGGTCGATTATGCGTGTCGGACTGATCGCTGCGATTTCCTTGATATGTGGCTAATGGCAAACTGTTTTTTTGCTATCAGCACTGGCCTCGGTCTGGATTCGGTTGCGGACGCCTTTCGGCGCCCGCAGGTGTTCGTGAATTACCTGCCGCTGATGGATATGGAAGCTTGGGGTGAATATCTCACGGTACCGAAGATCTTGTCTTGGGCTGACAGCGGTCGGTCGTTGACGTTGGCTGAACAAGCTGCCCACAGTAGTGTCAATACCGACTACTATCAGAAGCAAGGTATCAATATTCAGGACCTGAGTTCAACTGATATTAGCGATGCGGTAATGGAATTCGAGGCGCGTCTGACGGGCCAGTGGCGGTTAAGTGATGATGAAGTTGCTCTGCATCAGAGATTCTGGACAGCCATGCGCGCTTGCCCTGAGTTCGATCATTATCACGGTTGGATTCACCCTGAAGCCCGGGTCGGTACCGGATACCTGCGACAGGCACAGGCATCTTTGTTTGCGCAGGTTTCAGACTCAGCACGTGCCTGAATTTTAGCTGGTAGGGCAGTGCCAGGCAGAATTCAAATCAACATGCGTCCGACATCCAATAGCGGCTGCACCAGCAGTTTGAGCGCCATAAAGACAATAATGGGCGATAAGTCCAACCCGCCGGTTGCGGGCAACAAACGTCGTGCCGGCGCCAGGAGAGGTTCGGTAAAAGATCCCAGCAAGCGGGCCATGGGGTTGCGTGTACCGTTGCTTACCCAACTCAGCAGTGCTCGAACAAAGATGCTGAATACGACGACATAAACCGCCAACTTCAGCAATTCGCCAATACTGAGTATCAGCACGCCACTCACACGCGGGGTATGGCCCAGCATCAGTGTCGTAAGAGCGAGCCTTAGTCCCTCGAGGATTAACAAGCAGTACTATTGCACCGAGATCAATCCCCCAAAGGCTTGGTATGAGTTTGTGTAAGCGCGCAAGTGGCGGGTTACTGGCTTTTACGATGAACTGCGATAGCGGGTTATAAAAATCTGCCCCGGCAAGCTGAAACAAGAAGCGTAACAGTACGATCAGTATGTAAATGCCCAGCACAGTATCGACCAGAAATAGCCCCGCGTCGGCAAAGTATCCTCCTGCCATCAATTGTCCTCCAGTATGTCTGCCAGTTCCACCGAACGCTGCCGCGCTGCAGATACGGCATTCTGCATGATATCACTCACATCAGATGCATCTAGCGTGCGAATAGCGGCCTCGGTGGTGCCACCCGGCGAGGTAACGCGCTCGCGCAATTGCCTCGGGCCTTCTGTTGATTCCAGTGCCAGGCGTGCCGCGCCGGTAAGGAGTTGATTGGGAATCTAGGGCCGTTCCAAGAATCGCGTCTTACCGTGAATTAGGGTGGTTGCGACAATGCCGGAAAGCTGTTGTGTATCAAAAGGTGTGTTAGTGCCTCGGCTCTTTAGATCTTCGACGTCAACGTACCAGTTTGTTCCCGGGCCGAAAATACAGTTATTGGCTGGAGCCCAGGCGTAAGGTGCTCCACATCATGCCATTGAAAACTCGACTGGCGAAGGGATAATTAGTTTTGCATTGTTCGATCTTTTTGAAAAAGACCTGATCAGTTACGAGGATGCGATACGTAGTGCAGATTCCGAAAACAATCTGCGCCTCAGGATCAAGCTCGAAGGCAAGGCGGCAAAGGGGCAAAAAGACCTTGGCTCAACCTTTGAGCAGGTGGAGTTCTGAAAGGATTGATTACAGCCTATTATCAATAAATTCAATTTTCTGAAATCAATTCTGGAGAATTATATTCGGTTATGTAAAATCGTGGCATGTAACATGAGAGTCATACTTGGACATCGAAGAAGTCGGCTCTACGGTGCTTCAACCAACTTTGCCTGTACGCCCCACGTCCAGAAACCTTTCGTCGAAAAATTATTTGCAAATAAGCATCAATTGCGTCGGAGAGGTGCCTTAATGATCGAATCTTTATAAAACGTCTCCAGTATATTTTTGGTCGATTGTAGAAGGTTCGGTAAGCTGATTGATACTCCTGGATTAGTTTTTCATTAGAGATGGTTGGTAGATTGACGATAGTTTGGCCAAGTTCATATTCCCACCAATCTTCGGTTAAAAGACGCTGCTCCTTCTTCGCCCAACTGAAGAATTGAGTGCCTGGATAGGGGGTCGTGATATTGAAGATTGCGAGATCAGGATCAAGATCTAGAGCGTAGTTAAGAGTTTCTTGAATGGTATTTTCATCTTCTCCAGGAGAGCCGAAAATGAATGCTGCTCGAACTTCGAGACCGGCACTCTTTGCCCACTTCACAGCCTGCTTTGTTTTTTCGAGATCGATATCTTTACGAAGGGTTTTGAGGATGGGCCTGCTTCCGGATTCCACACCAAACATTACCTGATGACAGCCTGCCTTTTTTAAGGATGCGGCCATTTTTGGACTGAAGCAATCGGTTCTGGCAAAACAACTAAAAGTGACTCCAAGTTTTCGCTCTTCCATTAACTCACAGAACTGAAAAACGTTGTTTTTCATAACCGTGAATGTGTCATCGTAGAACTGTATTTCTCGGACTCCATATGTGTTCCGCAAGTAGGCAATCTCATCCACAACCTTCCTAGCATCGCGAGTTCTGAGTACTGTCTCTGCAGAGTTGCAAAAGATGCATTTACCAGGGCAGCCACGGGTCATTAACATGTTGATGGCAGGGAGTTTTTGATATGCGCCAGCAGCAGGGTAGTATTTTCCCACAGGTACTAGGTGATAGGCGTAAGGAGGCAAATCGTTTATGTCTACAATCGACCGCGGTTGGTTATGGACAATGTGACTATTCAGCCTATACGAGATCCCCTTTATTTCTTTCCACTCAAGTCCCGAGCAGATCTCCAACATTGTAATCTCGCCGTCTCCTCGGACGACTAGGTCAATTGATTTATTTCGTAGAGTCTCTTCAGGAAGAGCATCGGGATGAACACCACCAACTACTACAGTGATCTGGGGACTAACATTTTTCGCGATTTGGGCAATTCGATGAGACACTATTGCTGTCGATGTCATCATCGTAATCCCAATAATATCCGCCTGACTCTCCTGAAGTTGATTTGCCACCTCTTCTTCAGACATTACAAAAAGATGCGCATCAATTATTTGGACAGGAATCCGGTTTTCTTCTAGAATCGCGCCAATAGAAAGAAGGCTGAGCGGGGGCATCGCCCCTTTGATCCCGTGCCAAATGGTTTCGTCTTTAGTTATCCATGGGGGATTAATCAGAGCAACTTTTTTTGCCATAACAGGTTGAATTTTCCAAAAAGTATCTGAACCGAGTAGTGTAACGAAGATTTGAGGTTAGGAGGAAGTTCAATTGGTAGAGAAGTTTAACTCCAAGACACTTTTTCATAAGAAAGATGCATAGAACTCTATTTCAGGCAATATTTCCATACTCTCCTATATACATACATTTTGAAGGTGAATCCGAAAACCAGACGGCGGGCACCCATTATTTATTTCTGGGTGGGGGCTCGTTTGATTAATGTTTAAAAAAGACACCGTTACTCGGGGTTGGGGGCTGTTGGAGACTTTTTTGTCTCGATTGAGAACTGGAAAAGCAAATGCTCTTATCCCCGAAAAAGCCAGGGCTGGCAACATACTTGATATTGGTAGCGGGGCAACCCCCTTCTTTCTAAAAACTATTAAATTTAACAAGAAGTACGGATTAGATAAGTTCAGCGACTATCCGGGTTCGGATTTAGTAAATGGCATAAAGCTGAAGCGCTGGGATGTTGCTTCGCAAACAACATTACCTTTTGATAATGAAAGTATGGATGTGATTACAATGCTTGCGGTGTTTGAACATATCGACACCAATAAGGTCGTTGATTTAATTCTCGAGACAAGGCGTGTGTTAACCCCAAGGGGCGCGCTTATTCTGACAGTTCCTTCCGGTTGGACAGATCCGATCCTAAAATTGTTGGCCACTGTAGGAATGCTAAGCGCCGTTGAGGTTTATGATCATAAAGATCGATATAGTTTGTCAAAAATCGTGAAAATACTTGAGAAAGGTGGGTTCAAAACTACACAGATCGAAGGTGGTTATTTTGAGCTCGGGATGAATATTTGGATTAGAGCGAGTAAGGGGGTGCATTAGAAAAGTTGAGCCACTCGCTCCAGCTTTCGATTTAGTAGTTCTCCAAGCTGCCAACTAACAAGCCTGCCAGCACTGCTGCACCAATATAATCATTGAGGGCTATTTCACTTTATAGTTTTCCGGTTAAGGCGGGTTCGTTGGCCATTAAGGTAGTCTTTTTAGAGACAACGCTGGGTCCACATAAAGAAACAATCTATGCAGATTTTGCACCAAAGCCAAATGAAAAAGGTGCGACTGAATATATGACATGGTTAGAAAAGCAAACTGACATACTA
>Ga0315338_1000616_pt1 | contig 71543 bp, 54 predicted proteins | sample ASW8metaG_FD_204518 | JGI IMG/M metagenome (GOLD analysis project Ga0315338, IMG submission 204518) | Ammonia-oxidizing marine archaeal communities from Monterey Bay, California, United States - ASW #8 | ecosystem: Environmental > Aquatic > Marine > Coastal | place: USA: California | collected...
TCACCGCCAGCGTCGGGTTACGGCCCTTTGGGCCCCGACGCTGGCGGTGACGGGGCAAGGCGGGGCGCCCCCCGTTTTGCTCCAGAGCCCGAAGCTGAGGGGAAGCAGACTCCATCACCAAACACCCCCGACCCATAACCCGAGCTCCCCAGACTCCATCACCAAACACCCCAGGCCCCGAAGCTGAGAGATCCAGAACCCCGAACCAAAAACCCCTTCGCTCTGTTTGACACGGGCCTCGATCTCGCGGAGCCTGATCTCCGGCACATCGAGGTCCCACCATGAATCCGTCTGCATCTGTTCAACGCATCGCTCTGCTTCCCGAGGTCGTCCGTAACCAGATTGCAGCTGGCGAGGTCATCGAAAGGCCTGCATCGGTTGTCAAGGAGCTGCTCGACAACGCCCTCGACGCCGGGGCGACACAGATCGACGTGGAGCTCGACGATGGTGGGATGCGCTCTGTTCGGGTTCGTGACAATGGCATGGGCATGGGGCGCGAGGACCTGCTCCTGTGCTTCGAGCCACACGCCACGAGCAAGCTGCGCACCCCGGATGATCTGGAGCACATCGCCAGCCTTGGATTCCGTGGGGAGGCCCTGGCTTCCATGGGGTCGATCGCCCGCTGTAGTGTGTTTTCGCGCGTGCCTGATTCGGACCTGGGGCTGCAGATCGACAATGAGGGCGGCCAGCTCTCCGAAGTCAAGGAGGCTGGCGGTGCACACGGCACGCTCGTGACCGTGCGAGATCTGTTCTTCAATACGCCGGCCCGGCGCCGTTTTCTCAAGCGCACATCGACCGAACTCGGGCGTTGCCTCGACATGGTTCAGCGCGCGGCGCTTGCGCATACCGGAGTCGGTTTCGGGGCCACCCACGGCGGCAAGCGGCTCTATGACGTGACCGCGGACATGGATCTCCTGGGCCGCATCCGGCGCACCTTCGGTTCGGAGCTCGCTGATTCGCTGATCGAGGTCGATGTCAGTAGTGGGACCACTCGCCTGTTCGGCTACGTCGCTCCTCCGCGCTTCTCGCGCCGGGATACGGCCCGGCAGATGTGGTTTCTCAACGGTCGTTCGCTGCGCGACAAGGTGCTCACCCGGGTCTTGAAGGAGGGCTACCGTGGCTTCCTGGTCGAGGGTCGCCAGCCCGTCGCCTTTCTTCAACTGTCCGTGGATCCGGCCGTCGTCGACGTGAACGTCCACCCGGCCAAGTCAGAGGTTCGCTTTCGAGAGCAACGGGCCCTGTTCGGATTTCTCGTGACGGCACTTCGAGATGCGGTGGCGAAGACCGACATGTCCACGCCCGGGGAGTCGATGATCCGCACCATGGAACGCCGAACCGGGCGGCCAGAAGATGCTCCGGGGCAGGGAGTGCTTCCCAATCCCGGGCCCATGGCCGGTTCGGGACGGCGCTCGAGCGAGCCGTTCGAGGTGCGCGAGGTGGCGGGCGATAGTTACGTCATCCCGTCGGGGCGCCCGGATCCCACGGGCGATTGTCCCTCAGGACAGGGGGCCGAAAGCGTGACCGCATCGCCATCGGCATGGGCCGAGGTTGACGACCTGCGCGGCCCATTCTTGCAGGTCGACCGCACCTACATCGTGAGAGCCCTTCCGAAGGGATTCGAGATCATCGACCAGCATGCGCTGCACGAGCGCGTGACCTACGAGGGGCTGCTGCGCGAGGTGCGCGCCGGCAGTGTCGAGGTTCAGCAACGCCTCGTTCCCGAGCTGATCGAGCTGTCACGGGCCGACGTGGCCCTGGTGTCAGGCCACGTCGAGGCCCTGAAGCAGATCGGCGTGGATGTGGCCGTGTTCGGGGAGACCACGATCGCCGTCCACGGCGTGCCCGCTCGACTACGCAATCCCGACATCGATGGACTCGTGCGCGACGCGGTCGAGGTCATTCGCCGCACCGGGAAGACGCCGGCGGCCGAAGACGTGCTCGAGGAGTTGTTGCACAGCGCCGCTTGTCGTAGCTCCATCATGGCCGGAGACGCACTGACCGAGGAAGAGATCCACACTCTTCTGGCGCGGGCGCGAGAGCTCGAGACAGATCAAACATGCCCGCACGCGCGGCCCACGCGGGTGAAGTTCGACCTTTCGGACCTGGAAAAGGCCTTCCACCGCCGCTGAGCGGTGCGGACCTCGCCGTGGTCAGGGCAAGAAGTCCTTGCCCTTGAATCTCGGGTTCAGCGACCCGTCTCGCTTAAGGAACAGGTCGGCGCCTGGGCGGTCATCGAAGGTCCAGCTCAGGCCCTCGCGATGTGTTCTGTAGACGAGGAGGTGCTTGGGAATCGTGCGCTTCGCGATGGACGACCAGGCGCGGATCTCGACGAGCACCGTCGACTCGGCCACAGGCCGGCGCGCTCGGTCTTCTTGCAGAACGGCCAGCTCGACCTCGCCAGTCTCCGGGTTCTGGCCCAGGTAGGCCCGGTAGACCGGGCTTTGTTCCGTGTCGCCGGAGTCCGCAAGCTGAAAGTCGGGGCTGCGCACCGAGATCCAGTCCAGCTTGCCAGCTCGCTCCGCGAGTACGCCGGTCGGGAATGCGACGTCGAGGTCGGTCACTTCACTCAGCTCCACGATACGCATGGTGGCCGGGGTGGCGATGGCCAGGAAGTTGCGCGCAATCGCTGCCCATCGGCTGAGTTCGCGGCGACTCTGAACGTTCTCCCGTCCAATCAGCTCTGTCTTCTGGTCCTTGTCGATCAGCCAGTCGCCTAGCGGCCCGCGCAACTGGACGCGACCCGACTTGCTCCACTCACTGCGTATGTATCCCGTGTCGGACCAGAAACGGTAGCGCGCGACGCCCAGGCTGTTCATGCTGCTGTCGGTGCGCACATCGATATCGAAGCGCAGGTCGAAGCCGGTCAATGCCTCTTCCGTCGCGCCGCCGGTGGCGTCGACAATCGCTCGCCATAGCTGGCGCGCTCGCTTGCTTGTGTTCGCCGGTATTCGGCCCGGTTCGACAGCTTCTCCATCGCTCGCGACCAGTCGAGGGGCTGGCTTGAGGTCACTGGGGGGAGGCGGAAGCTGTCCCAGGGATGACTGACTGTCCTGGGCTGGGCTCGAGGACAGGGCGACGGTCGCGAGAAGGGCCAGGTTTGTGAGGATCATGACGGCTGATTCCATCGCAGCGTTCTACGGTTCGGCACGGCGTGTCGCTACAGGTTACGGATTCGGTGTACCCGGCCTACGGATACCAGGGCCTTTCCTGGCCAGCGCTCTCGCCAAAAAGCGGTCTTTTGAATCCAATCACCCTACAATCCGTGGGCCTTGCCCTCGCGGGGCGACCCTCTCGATGCCGTCCCAGCCCGATGATCCGCTAGACCGCATCCCCCTGTGTTGCCTGGTCGGGCCCACGGCTTCCGGCAAGACAGCCTTTGCCCTCGACGTGGCTGAGGCCGGTGGGGCCGAGATACTCTCCCTGGACTCGATGCTGGTCTACCGGGGCATGGATGTGGGCACGGCCAAGCCCGGCCCGGAGGAGCTGGCGCGGGTCGTGCACCACATGATCGACCTGGTCGGTCCCGAGGAGCGCTACGACGTTCAGCGTTATCTCGGCGATGTGCGCCTCGCGCTCGATGATGTGCTCTCGCGCGGCAAGCGGGCCCTGTTCGTGGGCGGGACCGGATTCTACCTGGCGGCGCTCTTGCGTGGCCTGTTCGAGGGGCCAAAGGCCGACCCCGACCTGCGGGCAGCGCTGGAGCGACGATTCGATGAGCTCGGAGCCCCGGCCTTGCATGCGGAGCTGGTCGAGGTGGACCCCGTTTCCGCCGAGCGAATCCACATGAACGACCGCAAACGTCTGGTGCGCGCGCTCGAGGTCGTGAAGCAGACGGGACGCTCACTCTCCGACTGGCAGCAACAATGGGGGCCACCGGCCGAGCGCGAGGTGCGTGCCCGGTTGGTGGGGTTGCGCCTCGAGCGGGATGTACTCGATGGGCGCATCAATACCCGTTGCGAACAGATGCTGAAGGGAGGCTGGCGCGAGGAGGCGTGTCGTATCCGGGAAGGGGACGGGCTGGGGCCGTCCGCAGTCCAGGCACTCGGCTATGCCGAGGTGCTCGCGTGGGCCGACGGTCAATGCACGCGTACGGAAGCCGCCGAACAGATCGCTCAGCGTACGCGCCGTTTCGCCCGCCGCCAGGATACCTGGTACCGCAAGTTCGCAATCCACTGGCTGCCCGCGGCGCAACCAAGTGTCGCCGAGGCGCTCGAACTCTTCGGCTGGTAGGCAGAGGCCTGGACGGCGTCCGTCGTGGCCGAACGACTATTCCGAGGCGTCGGCGTCTTCGGGCTCTTCGGAGCCTTCGGAGTTCCGCTTGGGCAGGATGCTCGCGAGGCCCGTGACCATACCGGCGAGGGGCGGACCGATGAGCTCGTGCGCAATGGTCGACGTGATGACCTTGACCGGCTGGCCAATCGCCACAACAGGGCGCAGCAGCTGGGTCATGCCGCCCGGGAACAGCAGGGCGGCCGGATCGAAGATGACCGGGCGCTTCTTGGATCTGGGCCGCGTCGTGTGGTTCGGGTTGTCCGGATTGATATTGAGGAAGTGCCTCATCAGGGTCTTCTGATTGGCCTGCCTGCGGTGCCACGCGAAATCGAGGTAGTCCCCGTCACGCTCGGCGTTGTACCCGAGGAAGAATCGCTCCATACGCGGGATGGTCGACTCCGCCTTCCAGTGCTCGTTGATGCCTTTCGTGGCACAGCTCGAAACGAGCGCGAGAAAGAGGGTCGCGGTGCAGAGGGCGCGCTTCATGGGTCGGGATCCGGTATTGGGGCTGGGGTGCGGCACGAGTTGCCCCACCTCTCGGGGCAAAATGATCGCCCGTGGGTGGACTGAAGTCCAGTCTGGGCCGAGAATTGCGACGACGATGAACTCCTCGCTTCCCCCGGCCCGGCCTGTCGGCGGTCCCATTCAATACCCCTCAGCTCGGGCAGGTAACCGGGGCTGGGCGGCAGTCCCTTGAGTACCCGCCGCCTGGGTCTGCTGGGCGGGTCCTTCGATCCTGTCCACCGAGGTCATCTGCACGCTGCACGGGCCGCCCAGCGCGCCTTCGACCTGGATCGGGTGATCTTCGTTCCCGCGGCCCAGCCCCCGCACAAACCGGACCGGCGCCTCGCCGCCGGGTCCGATCGCATGGCCCTGGTGGAGCTGGCCATCGCGGGCGAGCCGACCTGGAGTGCCTCCGATATGGAGCTCGAGCGTAGCGGACCCTCGTACACGATCGACACGGTGCGCGAGCTGGCCGCCCGCGTGGGCGAGCCCGAGGACGCCAGCCTGTTCCTGATCCTCGGACTCGACAACCTCGAGGGCCTGCTCGACTGGTACCGCGCCGACGAGCTCTTCGAGCTCGTGCAGCCCATCCTCGTTCCCCGCGCGGGGGCACCCCTGCCCGACATGGAGCAACTCCTGCTGGGGCGGCCCGCTACCTGGCGGACCCTTCTGGAACGCGGCCTGCTCGATGTGCCGAGTGCACCGGGGCGCTCGACCGATCTGCGTGCAAGCCTGGCCCAGGGCAGCGAGGCTGAACCGGATCTTCCGGCCGGGGTCGAGCAATACATCAGTGCGAGGGGCCTCTATCGCGGTCATTGATGGAGTCCCTTTTCACTCCTCGCGCCCCATGGATCGCAGCCCTGGCGACGGCTCTGGTGACCTACATCGGAGCTCGGCTGGCTCTGCGCCACGGCTGGATCGATCGACGGACGGGCGACCAGGCGGCGCGCAAGCCTCGGATCACGCCGGTCCCACTCGTCGGCGGGCCCGCCCTTCTGATCGGCATCATCGTCGCCGGTCTGGTCCTGCCCGGATCTGGCGTGGACGAACCGCCGTGGGTCGCCTTGTGCGCGGCCCTGGCCCTCGGGCTGGTCGACGATCTGCGTGCGCAGGGACTCACGCCGAGGGTGAAGTTCGGTGGTCAAATCCTCGTCGCGGCGGCCCTCGCACTGGACCCACGGATTGGGCTGCCCTTGGAGTCCGGGTCACGCGCCCTGGTCTTCACGGTGGCGCTCGTATCCCAGAACGCCATCAACACCTTCGACAACGCCGATGGAGCCGCGGGGTCACTCGCCCTCGTGGGCCTTTTTCCGGTGGCCGCGGTGCGCGGAGCGCTAGTCGGATTCTTGCCCTTCAACATCGTGCGCTGGCGGCGCGGCCACGCGGACCGCGTTCCTTGGGCCTATCTCGGCGATTCCGGGACCCATTTCCTGGGTGTCTGGATCGCCGCCGTTCCAGCTGCCTGGCCCGTACTCGTCCTGCCGGTCCTCGACCTTGCGCGGCTCTCGCGCCTGCGGGTCGCACGGGGGCGTGCCCCGTGGGAGGGCGACCGCTGTCATCTGGCCCACCGGCTGCTCGCAGCCGATTGGCCCGGCCCGATCGTGGCCCTGACCCTCGCGGCGGTAGGGGGGCTGCCGGTTCTCGGTGCCCGCATTTCTACCGAAGGAGCCCTGGCCGGGACCCTCGGCTGCGTGCTCGCATTCCTGATTCTAGTACAGGGGACCCCCGATCCTGAGGCGTCTGGCGGTCAGGACCTGTGATGGATGTGGGGCTCGGCCCTTGCCGCCCGCGAGGGTCACCTGGATAATCGCTCGGCCAACTCCCACCTCCGGACGACCGGACGGACCACGTGGCGATTCATACCGGTTGCCCGCGCATCCTTTCGTGTCCGCGTGCGGGAAACCCACCTGCCAGCTGCCCCAATCTGAGCAACCCCGTGACTCCCTACCCCCTGACGGCCATCCTGGCTGATCTGCACGCCAACACGCCGGCCCTGGGTGTGGCTCTGGCCGACGCCCGCGCTCGCGGCGTCGAGCGATTCGTGTGCCTGGGCGATGTGGTCGGCTATGGCGCCCGGCCGCGGGAATGCCTGTCGATGGTCATGGAGCTGTGCGTGCCCGGGGCGCGGGACGCGGAGCGCGACGGCATGGCGCTCGTAGATGGGATTTGCCTGCAAGGGAATCACGAGCATGCCCTGCTGCACTCCGCCGAGGATTTCAATCCCAAGGCGCGCGCTGCGATCGAGTGGACTCGAGACGAGATCCGCAGCGATCCTGATCGAGAGCGCGGATACGCCTTCTGGGACTTCATCGATTCCCTGGAGCCGATGCAGGTCGACGACCAGACCATGTACGCCCATGGCTCGCCGCGCGATCCGGTACGCGAATACATGCTGCCGCGCGACATCCGGGACGTCGACAAGATGACCGCAAACTTCAAGCTCATGGAGCGCGACGTTTGCTTCGTGGGCCACAGCCACGTGCCGGCCATCTACCGTGAAGACGGGCGGCTATTCCTACCGGGCGGCCGTGGCAGCGCCCTGGACACAGGTACGGAGGGGGCGGGCGAGATCGTTCGAGACCTCGCCGGCGTGGCGCGCAACCGTGCGATCGTGAATGTGGGGTCCGTTGGACAGCCGAGAGACGGCGACAACCGATTGTCCTACGTCACATACGACGGTTCCGAGGTCACGTTCATCCGACTGCCCTACGAATTCGAGAGTGCTGCAGCGGCGATCCGCGCGGTGCCAGAGCTCCCCGACTACCTTGCCGATCGACTCGCGGTCGGCCGCTGATCCTTCAGGGATCCTGAGAGAACTCCACCGATCTTGGAAAAGCGACTTCCGCTGGCCCTGTTCCTGTCATTCCTGATCCTCCTTGTGTGGGGGCAGCTGAATCCTCCCCCGGAGCCTGTGCCCGGAACCGCTCCGGCGCAGCTGGAGTCCGGGGGTGGGGGCGCGCCCTCGAGCGGCTCGACGGGAGCGTCGACGACCGAAACGGCCCTGTCCGCCGATGCACTCACGCCGCTCGAGGGCGCCATCCAGGCGGAGACCGAATGGTCGGATTGGATCGAGCTCGGTCGGACCGGCGAGCCTGGTCACTACTGGGCACGTTTCTCCAATCGTGGGGCCCGGATCGAAGAGCTGCGGCTCGACGGCTACTGGGACGCTCCGGATCTATCGGATGAGGATCGCCAGGATCGGGAACACTGGGCTCGGTTGCTGGTCGACCTGGATACGGGCAGCGGGCGCACCGGGTCCTTGCTGTTGCGCGCGAGCAAGTCCAGCGAGCGGCTCGTTCGAGAGCCCCTGGACGAGGTCCTCTGGAAGCACGAGTTGCTGAAGGATCGTGGCGCCACAACCGGAGTGCGCTTTACTCACGCGCCAGGCACCGGCGTGACCTTTGTCAAGACGGTCGAGGTGCGCCCGGGCAGCTTTGAGTTGGGCGTGGACATCGAGCTGCGCAACGACAACGAGGAATTCGTCGGTCCGGCGCAGTTCGTCTTCGTGCCCGCCAGCTGCGTCCCGCCCGAGTCCGCGGACAAGTTCTACATCGAGCCCCAGGCCATCGCGGCCTGGGAGGCTGGCGGCGATGTGAACGTGATCGTGGAGCAGAAGAACGAACGGTCGCGGGATCTGCTCGGCGACCTGCAGGGGGCGGGGACCCTTGCCTTTGGCGGTGTGCACAGCAAGTACTTTGCTCTGCTCCTCTATGCCCTGGACGATGCGTCCCAGGCGACCCTGCTGGGCGCATCCTGGAAGCGCATCTACGACGCGGAATATGTCTCCGAGAATCCGGGCAGCGAGACTGCCGGCAACCGGCAGATCATCTCGGAGCTGGACCTGCGTGTCCGGATTCCCGAGCCCGGTCGCTCGACCGTGTATTCCTATTCCCTGTACGCCGGTCCAAAGGACCGCGCGATCCTGGCTTCAACTCAGCCCTCATTCGCGAGCCTGTCGCGCGAAGATCTCGGGTTCTTTACCGGCATCGCGTCGATCCTCCTGGCGGTCCTGGGGTTCTTCCAGAGCCTGACCGGAAACTGGGGCGTATCGATCATTCTGCTGACGGTCAGTGTGCGCGCGGTGCTATTCCCGCTGAACCGACGTTCGCAGACCTCCATGGCGCGTCATCAGACCAAGATGAAGCGCGTGCAGCCGAAGATCGACGAGATCAAGAAGAAGTACGAGGGCAACGCCCAGAAGATCCGTCAGGAGCAGGCGCGCATCATGCAGGAGGAGGGCGCATTCCCACCATTGGGTGGTTGCCTGCCGGTCTTCTTGCAGATTCCCGTCTTCTTCGGCTTGTTCCAGATGTTGCGCGCCAGCTTCGATCTGCGCCAGGCTCCGTTCCTGGGCTGGATCGAAGACCTGTCCAAGCCGGACCACCTGATGCGGATCGACCTGAACACGCACTTGCCATTCATCGGGACGATCGAATGGCTGAACGTGTTGCCGCCCATCATGGTCGTGTTGTGGGTCCTGCAGCAGCGTGTGATGCCCAAGCCGACGGACGAGCAGGCCCAGCGCATGCAGAAGATGATGATGTGGATGCCGGTGATGTTCGGCTTCTTCCTCTACAACTACGCCGCTGGCCTCTCGCTCTACATGATCACCCAGTCCACGCTCGGGATCCTGGAGCAGACCGTCATCAAGAAGACCTGGCCGCTGGATACGACGGAGCAGCCGAAGAAGAAGTCGGGGTTCATGACGCGCCTGGCCGAGCTTCAGGAGCAGGCTCAGCGCCAGCAGGAAGCCAAGCAACGGGCCAAGGGCGGCTCCGGGAAATCTGGCGGGAAGCGCAAGAAGGCTTCGAACCGCTGATTCGTCAAAAGGGCGAAGCCGTGCACGCGGAAACAACCATCGCGGCCATCTCATCGCCTCCCGGCGCTGCGCGGCGCGGTGTGATCCGGATCTCGGGGCCGGCCACGGCCAGCATTCTTCGAGCGAGCTGCCGGACTGACGGAGATGCACTGACGGTCGCGCAGCGTGCAACCCACGGGGCACGCTTCGACGACGGCATCGGCGAGCAGCCGGCGCTCGTGCTCTGGATGCCCGCTCCCCATTCCTTTACTCGCGAGGACGTGGCAGAGCTGCATCTGCCCGGGGCGCCCCGACTGCTGGATCGCGCCCTACGACGGGTGCTCGAGCTAGGTGCGGAGGCCGCGGCGCCCGGCGAATTCACGCGGCGGGCCTTTCTGAATGGGCGCATCGACCTGACCCGCGCCGAGGGCGTGCTGGCGCTCGTGTCCGCTCGCAACCGGGAGCAACAGCGGGCGGCAACGGCCCTGCTGTTCGGCGGTCTCGGTAAGCGCATGGATGTGCTCAGGGATTCGCTCGACGCCTTGCGCGCCCTGTGCGAGGCCAGTTTGGACTTCGACGAGAGCGACACGGGTCATGTCCCGACTGCGGAGCTGGCCGCGACCCTCGTGCAGATCCGCGCCGGCATGGATGAAGCGCTGGCATTCGAAGAGCGGCGCGTGGTGCACGAGGGACAGCCGCGCCTGGTGCTCGTCGGCGCGCCAAACGCTGGCAAGAGTTCGCTGTTCAACAGATTGGTCTCCGGTGAGCGGGCGCTCGATCGGGCACTGGTCAGCCGTGAGGCCGGAACCACGCGCGACGCCAAGGGGGCACTCTGGACCGTCGCCGGATTGTCGTGTCGCTTGCTGGACACGGCCGGGTTTGATGGGAGCGCAACGGGACTGGGGCAAGCGGCTCAGGATTCCTCCGTCCGGGAGTCCCGAGCGGCGGACCTCTGGTTGTGGGTGGTCGACGCCTCCCAGGAGCTCGGATCAGGCGGGCTTCAGCTCTGGGACTCGGCCACGGACCGGGGCGAGCGAGACGTGATAGTCGTTCTGAACAAGACCGACCTGGTCGAGGGGGCGGGTCCGGACTGGGAGGAGCTGGTCCAGGGCATGGGCTTGCATGGACCTGTCCGGGTCTCCGCTCGAACTGGCGCCGGACTCGACGACCTGGCGCCGGCGGTGGCACAAGTCCTGGGGCTGGGTGACGGGGCGGGCGAGGGTGGATACGCGGGCCTCGGGCGCGAGCTCCACGTCCGGCACCGCGATGCATTGCTCAAGGCCGCGCGCGAGGTCGATGGGGCGGCCCGAGGGCTCGCCGAGCGGGCGCCGCTGGACCTGGTCGCCGAGGCCCTGCGGGCCGCGACCGATGACCTCGATCGGATCAGCGGGCGAACCACTCCGGAGGGCATTCTGGATCGAATATTCGCGCGCTTTTGCCTGGGCAAGTGACGGGCGCTCGCCGGGTGGCGCGCGGTCCGGTTTGGCGCGGGGGCTGTGGGCCACCCGTGGTGTGGGGGGGCGGCCCAATGATATTGACATACCACATCTAGCGTGCTCTCCTCTGGCACCCCTGGGCGCCCCTGGGGGCGCGCCATGAAGTGCCCCAGATGTGCCAAGGACGACGATCGGGTCGTGGACTCGCGGACCTCGGCCGACGGCAGTGTCATCCGGCGTCGGCGCGAATGCCTGGGCTGTTTCATGCGCTTCACGACCTATGAGCGCATCGAGGAAAGCCCCCTGCGGGTGGTCAAGAAGAATGGCGAGCGCGTGCGATTCGACCGGGACCGCATCACCCAGGGCATCGTCCGGGCATGCGAAAAGCTGGCCATCGGCATGGAGCAGATCGAAGACGCGGTAACGAGGGTCGAGGCGCGTTGCCAGGGCGACCACGACCGGGAGGTCCAGAGCTCGGTAATCGGGTCGCTGGTCATGGACGAACTGCGCCAGATCAACCAGGTGGCGTACGTGCGCTTCGCGAGCGTCTACCGCGAATTCCGTGACGTGAATCAGTTTCTTGACGAGCTCCGGCCCATGTTGGAGCCGGGTGCTGGCGAGGACGCCGGACTGGCGAGCGAAGACGGATGAGTGCGGCGAGCGAAGGCGATCCGGGGCCCCTGGATGGAGAGCGACGGGTCATGCGCGTGCGCAAGCGCAACGGTCGGGTTGTGGCCTACGAAGCCGATCGAATTCGGGCCGCCGTCGGGCGCGCACAAGACGCCGTCGGGGAGCAGGACACCCGCTTTCCGAGCGAGGTCGAAGAGGTTGTCGGGCTGGCGCTGGCGACACGCTACCAGAGGCTGCACGCCCTCTCCGTGTACCGTCACGATGGCTCGGGTGAGGCACCGATCCCCGAGGTCGAGGAGATCCAGGATCTGGTCGAGCGCGCGCTGATCGAAATGGGGCATGCGCCGGTGGCCAAGGCGTACATTCTCTACAGGGACCGACGCGCGCGAGCCAGGTCTGTCCTGGAGGTGGTCTCGGTCGCTCCGCTGCCCCCCGGGCAGGCGCCACTCGTCAAGCGCGTCGACGGCAACCGGCCCTGGAGCCAGGCACCGATCGTCACGGCCCTGATGAACGAAGCCGAGCTGCCGCGCGAGCTGGCGGAGACCGTTGCCGAGCGCACTGAACGTCGGGTGCTCGACGCCGGCCTGCGCTACGTCTCCACCGCCCTGGTTCGCGAGCTGGTAGACAACGAATTGCTGGCCATGGGATTGTCGGGCGCCTTGCACCGACAGGAGCGGGTCGGGCTGCCACGCCACGACCTTCGAGGTCTATTCCAGACGCCGCGTGCGGAGGAGCGCGCGGACGATGCAGACTTCTTGCCGCACCGTGGCGGTTTCCGGATCACAGACGAAGCGGCGCGCGAGCCGAGCCTCGAGGATGCGGTCGCTGCCGGGGTGCTCTCACGCTTTGCATTCGATGAGACTCTCGACGAGGCCAGCGCCGAGAGCCACAGGGCCGGTGACCTGCACTTCGAAGACCTGGCACGCCCCCATTGCGCCCTGGTGCGCAGCATTCCGGTCGGAATGTTGCTGCGTCGCGAGCCCGGTCCGACGGCAGCATTCGAGCTTCTGGACGAGCTGGCTCCGATCCTGTCCAGCACGGCCTATGGGGTCGTCGTCGAGGGCATCGCGCCCCTCGTCGCCACTTTCACCCGGGCGCGCGATGCCCATGGCTTGACCCATTTCTTGACCTCCCTGGGGGCCCTGGCGCGTGGCTCCCATCGCAGCATCGGGTTTTCGATGCTTGCGGGCCGCGCTCCCGCGTCCCAGCGTAATGCGGTCCGCACGCTTCTGCTCGAATGCGCTCGCCTGGCTGCGACGGGGGCGGAGCTTCCACGCCTCTACATGTCGTGGAATGAAGTCGAGCCCGCCCTCCAGGCAGATGGCCAGACCTTTGCTGCGGCCGAACAACTTCTCGCTCGGGGCATTCTCGTTCCGACCTGGAATGGTAGCGAGGAGCGTTGGGTCGCGCCGGGTTGCCGTCGGCGTCCGCGTGAGCAGATGGTCCTGGCCTGCGGTGGGGCGGTCGCATTGCACCTGCCGCGCCTGGCGCGGCGAGCGGGGGCCTGGCGCGAGGACCTGTTGCTCGAGTCGGTGGCCCAGACGGTCGAGGCCTGCATCGATGGTCTCGAGAGATTTCAGGCCTTCCAGGCTGGTTGCACCCGCGCCCGTGGCGAGAGCCTGCGGGAGCAGACGAGCTACGCCGTGACTCCGGTCGGGCTTCGGGAGGCCCTGCGCATTCTCGGCGATGGCGAGGAACGTGTCGAACAGGGGGCGCGCTTGCTCGGCCTGCTCTCGGAAGCGGTCCGGCGATACTCCCAGCCGCGTGGCCTGTCCGTCGTCCTGTCGCCCTTCTTTGGAGCACGTGCTCGGCGACGCATGGCCGCCCTCGATCGTGCCGGCTCGGCGCCTACCACGCACCAGCAGCCGCGCCTGTTCGCGGACCTGCCGGCGCCGGAGTTGCCGAGCGAGAATCTCTACACTTCGGGCTATCACACAAGTTCCATCTCCGCCCTCGAGGCCGCGGGCGTGCTCGAGGCACGCCTCTTCGCCACCGTACCGAGCGGAGCCCTTTTTCCGCTCCCCGCGACCTTTGCCCCGGCCCGTGGCTCGAGCCTTCCCGGGTCCGTACACGTGGGAACTGATCCAGCCCCCAATGAATTCCCGGGGCTGGATGCCTGGCGTCGATTCGATGCCCTGAGGCCGCCGCGCGAGTCGCGCGGCCTTGGCCGGCGTGGCGTCGTCGATCCCGGACCCTTGTTCCAAACTCCTCCTTCCAACTGATCGGTCGAATCCCATGAGACGACCCGCTACCACCCCTACCGGACGCCATAGATGCGACTGAAACGACTCGAGCTATTTGGCTTCAAGTCCTTCGCTGACAGGACCATTCTCGATTTCGGGCAGACCTCCCTGACGGGGATCGTCGGCCCAAACGGCTGTGGGAAGAGCAACGTGGTCGACTCCCTGCGCTGGGCGCTGGGTGAGACTCGCCCGACTTCGATGCGCGGTTCGGGCATGACCGACGTGATCTTCAAGGGGTCGGTAAGTCGCCCGATGCTCGCCGTTGCCGACGTCACGCTCGTCCTTGGCAACGAGGCTGGCGTGATCGATGGGCATGGCCCGGAGGTCTCCATCACCCGTCGCCTGTACAAGAGCGGCGAGGGCGAATACCTGATCGACGGGGAGCGCGTGCGCCTCAAGGACGTGAAGGACATGCTGTTCAACACGGGCCTCGGCAGCCGCGGCTACTCGGTCCTGGAGCAGGGCAAGATCGACGCGGTCCTGTCGGCCAACCCCGTTCAGCGGCGCGCCATTTTCGAGGAGGCTGCGGGCGTCAGTCGTTACAAGCAACGTCGCCATGAGGCCGAGCTACGCCTCAAGCGCGTCGAGCAGGATGTCACGCGCCTGGCCGACGTCATGGGTGAACTGCGCACGCGCGTGCGCTCCCTGAAGATCCAGGCGGGAAAGGCCGAGAGGTTCATCGAGGCGCGCAGCGCCTGGACCGAGGAGCGGCAGAGGCTGTTCCGGCATCGTCTGTACGTCAGCAACCTGGAGCTCGAAGCCCTGAGACCCCAGCTCTCGGAATTGCAGGAGAATCTCGACAGCCTGCGCAGCGAGCGCGATGGGTTGGAGGAGGAGATGGGCGAGCGCGACCGGGAGCGGTCGGCGGTGGCACTGGACCTCGACCAGCTCTCCCGCGAAGGCGCTCGCCTGGCCGGCGAGGTGCGCGCCATGGAGGAGCGAAAGAGCCAGCTCGAATTGCGCGTCGGAGGCTGGAAGGAGTCTGCGGCGGAGGAGCGGGCACGGGCCGAGGCCCTGCGTGGCGACCTCGATGAGCAACAGGGCGAACTCTCCACGATGGCGCTCGAGTTTGAGCAACTGGGTGGGGATGGGGCGGCGGCCAAGGGCGAGGCCGAGGAGCTTGGGGCGCGCGCCCACGACCTGGGGGTGCAGTACAAGGAATTGCGCGCCGAGGCTGCCGAACAGAACAACGTGGTGCTCGCCAGGCTGCACGAACGCACTGCGGCGCAGAATCGCGTGCGACATCTGGAGGAGTCCCAGGAGCCGGCCCGAGAGCGCCTGGAGCACGTCACTGCGCGTTCGGAAGGCATGCAGGGCGCGATCTCGGAGGCTCGGGTCGTCGTCGAACAGGGGCAGCAGTCTGTGCGAGCCCTGGCCATGCAGCTCGAGCAGTGCGAGGGCGAGCACGCGAGTTGCACGGAGCGCCTGAGCGCCTCGGAGCAGAGCGTCGAAGGTATCCGCGCGGAGGTCGCGGGACAGGAACTCGAGCGAGCGCGGCTCATGAGCCGTATCGAGTCGCTGCTGGACCGGGAGCGCGAACGCGAGGGCCTGGACGTCGGAACGCGGCGTGTGCTCGAGTCCGTGGAGCGCGATGGCGTCCCCTGTTCATCGTCGAGCCTCGTGGGGCTGGTCGCTGACCATCTCGACTGTGACACGCGCCTGGCACGTGCGCTGGACGTGATACTGGCCGAACGCGCCCTGGCCCTCGTGGTCGAGTCGCCGGACGTGGCAGGGACTATTGCCGACTGGCTCGCGGCTGAAGAAGCAGGGCAGGTTGGGCTCGTCGTCCCGATGGGGCTGGCCCAGCCCGAGGAGCGAGCCTTGCCCGGCTCGCTCGCTGATTCCGACGGGGTCGAGGGGCGTCTGCTTGACCGGGTGCAGGCACGCGACGGCTCGGAAGAGCTCGCGCGCTACCTGCTGCGGGACGTCGTGGTCGTGGACACGGTCGAGCGGGCGATGGAGTTGGTTCAGGCCCACCCGACCTGGCGCTTCGTGACGCCGGCCGGCCAGTGCGTCGACGCCGCTGGACTCGTAGGTGGCAAGCGCAAGGTGACCCAGGGCGCAGTCGGGCGACGCTCGAGCGCGGCCGAACTCGAGATCGAGCTGAAGCGCGTGCGGGAGGCCATCCTGACGGCGGAAGACGGTCTCGACGGTGAGATCAGCGCGCGCGACGGTCTGCGCCAGCGAATGGCCGAGATCAACGCGCGCCGCGAGGAGATGGGGCGTGGCCTCTCGAGTTCCGAAGCCCAGCTCGCGTCGGCGCGACAGCGCTGTGGCGACCGTGAAGCGGCCCTCGCCGTGTCACTGCAAGAGCGCCAACGGGCCCAGGCGGAGATAGACCAGCTGTCCGTGGATCTCGACTCCGCGACGCGTGCATGCGCCGATGCGGCCCATGCCTTCGAGCGCGAGAACGCGGCACTCGAGGCGAAAGAGGTCGAGCGCCGGCGATTCGAGGAGGAGCGGGAGGCCCTGATGCGCGACGAAGGACGGGCGCGCGTCGAGGTGACGCGCCTGACCTCGGAGCTCGGTGCTCTGGACCGACGTATCGCCGACCAGACCCGGCGCGTGGCCGAGATGGGCGACGAAATCGAGCGAACCACCTCCCGTGCGGCGGACTTCGACCGCAGTGTGCAGCAGGGCATCGGGGAGGGTGAGGAGATCGTCGACCACGTCAAGCGCCTGGAGGCGGACCGGGAGGCCGTCGACAGCAAACTTGCGGAGCTACGCGCGGCCGACAAGGCGGCGGCGGAACGGATGGAGGAGGCGCGCTCCCGTACGGACGCCGTGCGGCGCGATCTGGACCGCAAGGGCGATCAGCTTGGCGAGGGGCGGCTGGATCAGCAGCGCCTGGAGCTGGGACGCGAGGAGGTGCTGCAGCGGGCGGACGAAGAGCTGCAGCTGTCCGAAGAGGACCTGCGCGCCGACTTCGACCCGGAGACCGAGGTCGTGCAGGATGTCGACGGGCTCGAGGCGCAGGTACAGAGGCTCAAGGTCCAGCTCGACAAGCTCGGACCCGTCAATACCGAAGCTGTCACCGAACTCGAGGAGGTCGGAGGTCGGCTCGAATTCCTGGAGGGCCAGTCGGCTGACCTGGCCAATGCACGGCGCACCCTGACAGAGACGATCGACGCGATCGAGAAGGAGAGCAAGCGCCTCTTCGTCGAGACGTTTGAAGAGGTGCGCGGCAATTTCAAGCGCATCTTCCGCCAGCTGTTCGGCGGCGGTCGCGCCGATGTTCAGCTCGAGGAAGGGGCCGACGTTCTCGACGCAGGAATCGAGATCATTGCCCGCCCGCCCGGGCGGGAGATGCTCTCGATCGGCCTTCTCTCCGGTGGGCAGCGTACGATGACGGCCCTGGCTCTCTTGTTCGCCGTATTCGAGGCGCGACCGAGTCCCTTCTGTGTGCTCGATGAGGTCGATGCGGCCCTCGATGATGCGAACATCGACCGCTTCCTGGGCATGCTCGACACCTTCCGGGTGAACACTCAATTCATCATCGTGACCCACAACAAGGCCACGATGGCGGCTTGCGATACCCTGTACGGCATCACGATGCAGGTGAAGGGCGTCTCGCACCAGGTCTCAGTGGAGCTGGACCAGGTGGACGAGATCGTCCCGGACACCGTCGGGCCCAAGGCTCCCAAGCGAAGTCGCGCGTCGAGTGCACCCGAGTTGCAGACCGATGAAGCCGTGGCGCCGGCCGAGGCCGCCGAGCTCGCGGATGAGCCCGCTGGCGATGACGTGGAGCAGGGACCAGCTGCGGCCGCGGATGGTGAGGATCAGGTGGGAGTGGATCTGGACAGCGGCGAGCGTGTGCTCGAGATTCCGCGTCCGGAGCATGCTGTCCACGTTCCCCAGATGTCCGCCGAGTCCGAGACCGGAACCCCTTCCTGACGAGGCCCAGGCGCGATCTGTCACGGCCGGCTTCTGGATCTAGCTCCTCAGGGGCGCCCCAAGGCCCAGGCTTCTAGCTTCGGAAGGCCCAGCAGTACGATGCGACCAATGGCCGCAAGGCTTGCCCGCGAGCAATGCTCGAGCGTGTCAGCGGCGGTATGCCAGTAGCCATTGTCGGGACCATACTCGAGATCGATCAGATCGCAGCTGGGAATGCCGACGCGCATGAACTGCAGGTGATCGTCCTTGATCGGCTGGGCAAATGCGCCGACGTGCTGTCCGAGGCCGTTGTCCCGCGCGGCCTGGAAAAAGAAGCCGAGTAGCGCAGGGTCCGAGTTCAAGTCCTTGCTCAGCCGCAGGTTGCTGTCACCGACCATGTCGATCAGGACGCATGCCTTGACTCGTTCGAATTCGGCCCCGCGCATGAGCTTCTGGGCGTAGTAGCGCGATCCATAGGTGTTGTCGTCACCGCGCCATTCCGTGCGCATGGCCTCCTCGCCGTCGAGAAAAATCAGCCGGTAGGTCAGGGCGTGGGGGGCTGTCGCGGCCAACCCGCGCGCAAGTTCGAGCAGCACGGCGGTGCCGGAGCCACCGTCATTCGCGCCGACGAACGGGAAGTCGAAGAGCTTCGTGTCGATGTGTGTGCAGAGGATGACCATGGGCGCGGGCGCGCCCTCCAGCGGTCGCCCGGGAATGTCGACGATGAGGTTGGTCATCTGCTTCGACCCGACGGGCGTCTCGGCCTCGAAGGACTGCCGCACGGGCGTCAGCTGCGCGGCTTGCAGCTCGGTCTCGAGCATTTCCCGCAGCTGATCCAGGGCCGGCGAGGCTGCGGGCCGTGGACCCAGGGCGACCATGCGCTCGAGATCCGCCCATGCTCGTCCATCGTCGAACGGGATCGTCTGGCGCGACCCGGCCGGGTCGGTCTCGGAGCCCATCCCGGCCCCGGTCTCGCAGGCGAACGAGGCGCTGGCGGCGAGAGCCAGGAGCCAGGCTCCGGGCCGGCCAGGGGGGAGGGAGTCGTCTCGGGGGGCGGTGCGGGATCGCGATTCGATCATCGGCTGGAATGCGGGGCGGGGTTGACTGGGTGAGAGGTAGGCCTCGAGCGCCCGACAGCAACAGTCTGGCACAAAATCGGGTCCCTGGCCCGGGCCCCGTAGGGCTCGGCGTTCGTCCAGCCCCCATTGATAGACCAAACAGGGGTGGTCGTCACCGACCAGGTTCTGCCAATCCTGCTCAGGCTCCAGATCCGTGGTCGAAGCTTCCGATCCCTAGGGGCCCCTTTTCCTACGGCCCCAATGCCCCTATGAGCCTTTCTTCCAGCATCTTCGACCTGGTTCAGACCGCGACCCACTCCGAGAGTTTCCGCGAGCTGAACTGGGAGGGGAATTTCTCCGAGTACCTGGACCTGGTCGAGGCCAATCCAAAGGTGGCGCGCAACGCCTGGCAGCGGCTGCTCGACATGATCGAGTCCCATGGTGTCGATACCCCGGCGGATGCCGATGGGTCAAAGCGCTGGAGGCTCTTTGACGATCCGTTCACCGGCGGTCAGGACGCGGTGTACGGGCTAGACGAGCCGCTCTCCGCCCTTGTCGACGTGGTGCGTGCGGGCGCCCGCGGTCTGGGTCCCGAACGTCGCATCCTGCTGCTGCACGGCCCCGTGGGCTCCTCGAAGAGCACGATCTCGCGCCTGTTGAAGGAGGGCCTCGAGGCCTACAGCCGGACCGACGCTGGAGCACTCTACACGTACAGCTGGCATGTGGACGGCGAGACCATTCCCTCGCCCATGAATCAGGACCCGCTCTTGCTGATCCCGATGGAACAGCGACAGGCGGTCGAAAAGGAACTCAACGGGCGCCATCGCGGAGAGTACTCCTTGCACGTCGAGGGTGAGCTGGACCCGGTCGGGCGCTTCTACTACGACCAGCTGATGAAACGCTACGACGGTGACTGGTCCAAGGTCATCGAACACGTGACCGTGCGCCGCCTGGTCTTCTCGGAGAAGGATCGCGTGGGTATCGGAACGTTCCAGCCCAAGGACGAGAAGAACCAGGACTCGACGGAGCTGACCGGCGATCTCAACTTTCGCAAGATCGCCGAGTACGGATCCGACTCCGACCCCCGCGCCTTCAACTTTGACGGCGAGTTCAATGTGGCCAACCGAGGCATGCTCGAGTTTGTCGAGGTTCTGAAACTCGACGTGGCATTCCTTTACGACCTGCTCGGGGCAACGCAGGAACACACGATCAAGCCCAAGAAGTTCCAGCAGACGTCGATTGACGAGGTCATCCTCGGGCATACCAACGAGCCCGAATACCGCCGGCTGCAGAGCAATGAGCTGATGGAGGCCTTCCGGGACCGCACCATCAAGATAGATATTCCCTACAACTTGCGTGTCTCCGATGAGGTGAAGATCTATCGACGCCGATATGGTGATCGCTCCCGACCGGGACGCGGAATCGCGCCGCACTCGCTCGAGATTGCCTCCCTCTGGGCCGTGCTGACGCGCCTGAAAGACCCGACTCATCCGACCCTGACGGTGCTGCAGAAGGCACGCCTCTACGACGGCAGTGAGGTGGCCGGCTTCACGGCCGACCAGGTGCGCGAGCTGCGAGAAGGCGCCCAGGGCGAGGGCATGGAAGGCGTCAGCCCGCGCTATGTCCAGGATCGGATTGCGGCTTGCCTCGTGTCGGACCGCCCGACGATCACTCCCAAGGACATCCTGCGCTCGATCGAGTCTGGCCTGACGCATCACTCGATGATCTCGAATGAGGAACAGCGCAAACGCCTGCTCGAGCTCCTGGCTGTCGTGCGTGAAGAGTATGAGGAGATCATCAAGCACGAGGTGCGCGTCGCGATCGCGGCTGACCGTGAAGCTGTCGATCGTCTCTGTTCGAAATACCTGGACAACGTGCGTGCCTATACGACGCGCGAAAAGGTCGTCGAGTCCAGTGGAGTCTCGCGTGATCCGGACGAGCGGTTGATGCGCACGATCGAAGACAAGATCGACATTCCGGAATCACGCAAGGACGACTTCCGGCATGAGCTGATGAACTACGTGGCCGCCGTCCATCTCGACGGCAAGACCTTCGACTACCGCCAGAACAAGCGTCTGACGCGCGCGCTGGAGCTCAAGATGTTCGACGATCGACGTGACTCGATCCAGCTCACCAGCCTGGTGTCTACCGTCGTGGATCCGGACACCCAGGAGAAGATCGCCGTCATCCGGGATCGGCTCATGCGCCAGTTCGGGTATGACGAGCTCAGTGCGCGAGAGGTCCTGGACGAGGTGGCGCACCTGTTTGCGCGCGCCCAGGCGGAGCCGGGTCAGAAGGAGGCTGCAGCCTAGGCTGCGCCGATGGGCTCAGAGGTCTACCGCATGGAGCGCGACCGTGCGCGCTTCCGCGATATCGTGCGCGGACGCCTGCGGGAGGATCTGCGGCGCTACCTTTCCACATCGGAGCTTCTGGGTCGCCAGGGTCAGAAGACGATCTCGATTCCCGTCCCGCAGATCGAGCTGCCGCGCTTTCGCTACGGCAGCAACTCCGGAAAGGGTGTTGGTCAAGGGCCGGGCGAGGACGGCGAGGCCGTACAGGGCGAGGGCAACTCCGGTGACGGGGCCGGAGCGGCTGGGGACCAGGAGGGCCGCCACGTGCTCGAGGTCGAGGTGGACCTGCAGGAGCTGGCCGAAATGCTCGGTGACGAGCTGGAGCTGCCCCGGATTCAGCCGCGCGGGTCAAAGCAGCTGTCCGCAGAGGGTGGGCGCTACACCGGTATCCGGGCATCTGGACCACGATCCCTGCGTCACTTTCGCCGGACCTTTCGGCGTGCGCTGGCGCGCACCGTTGCTGCAGGTGGCTGGGACCCGAGTGAGCCGCGCGTGATACCGATCCGCGACGACGAACGCTACCGGGCGCGACGGACCTGCCCCCAGCCCGAGTCCTCCGCGGTCATCTTTCACATGATGGACGTCTCGGGCTCGATGGGGCGTGAGCAGAAGGACATCGTGCGCATCAAGGCCTTCTGGATCGACACCTGGCTGCGCAGCCAGTACAAGCACATCGAAGTCGTCTACATCGTGCACGACGCGGTCGCCAAGATCGTGGACCACGACGCCTTCTTTCACCTGCGCGAGTCCGGCGGGACCAAGATCTCCTCCGCCTACGACCTCTGTCTGAAGCTCGTGCGCGAGAAGTACCGGCCCGAGAACTGGAACATCTACCCCTTCCATTACTCGGATGGGGACAACTGGTCGGCGCGGGACACCGAGCGCTGCGTGACCCTGCTGCGCGACGAGATCCTGCCACGGGTCAATCAGTTCTGCTACGGCCAGGTCAAGAGCGCCTACGGATCGGGGCAGTTCAAGAAGGACCTGGAGGCGGCCTTGCCTGGCATCGACGAGCTGCTGCTCTCCAGCATCAACAGCCGGGACGAGATCCCGAACTCGATCCGCTCGTTCCTGGGTAGGGGGCGCTGAATTGGTCTCGGGATCTCTGAGCCCTGTGCTGCTCAAGCACGCGCGCAGAATCGAATCCGTGGCGCGCGGCTACGGCCTCGACTTCTTCGAGGTGGTATTCGAGATGCTGGCCGCCAGTGATGTCAATGCGATCGCAGCCTACGGAGGTTTTCCACAGCGCCATCCTTCCTGGCGATTCGGAATGGACTTCGAGCGCTTGCAGAAGGGCTACACCTATGGCCTTTCGAAGATCTACGAGCTCGTCATCAACAACGACCCGACCTACGCCTATCTGGTGCGTTCCAATTCGCTGATGGAGCAGAAGCTGGTCATGGCACACGTCATGGGCCACGCGGATTTCTTCAAGCACAACGTCTGGTTTGGACCGACCGAGCGCCACATGATCGAGGTCATGGGGCGGCATGCAGAGCGGGTTCGCTCCGTGATCGATCTGCATGGCCAGGACCGCGTGGAGACGTTCATGGACGCGGCTCTGTCCCTCGACACGCTCATTGATCCGTACTTGCCGTTGCGCGAGTGTTCGAAGGCTGAAGGCAGCGCCTTGTCGCCCGTCGGGCACGTCGAGCGCGCTCGCCTCTCTCTGGATCGCGTGCTGGCGTCGTTTGAGGCGGATGACAAGGCCAGGCCGAACGAGACCTTGCCGACGGGCCTGCCTACCTATGACGTGCTGGGCTATCTCGCCGAGCACGCGCCGCTCGAGCGCTGGCAGCAGGACGTGATCCGCATGACGCGCGAAGAGGCCTACTACTTCCTGCCGCAGCGCATGACGAAGATCATCAACGAGGGCTGGGCTTCATTCTGGCACAGCCGCATCCTGACCGGCGGAGTCCTGGATGCCTCGGAGGTGGTAGAGTTCGCCGACTGCCATTCGGGCGCGACGGCGACGGGGCCGGGTCAGCTCAACCCATACAAGCTGGGAATCGAGCTGTTTCGGCACGCCGACCAGCAGGGGCACGACATTTTCAGGTTGCGTCGTGTTCACAACGACGTCAGCTTCATCGACCAGGTCGTGGACGCAGAGTTCGCGTCCCGCAACCAGCTATTCGTGTACGAGCGCAATGCACGAACCGGGCGCACCGAGGTCTCCCAGCGCGACTGGCGTGTGGTCAAGGAGCAACTCCTGCGTGAGCTGGCATGGTGCGGGTCGCCGCAGATTCAACTCGTCGATGACAACGAAAATGGCGCCGGCGAGCTGTTATTCGTCCATCGGCACGAGGGGCGCGACCTGGAGCTGCGGGAGGCCGGAGAGATGCTCAAGCACATTGCGCGCCTCTGGCGGCGCCCTGTGCACCTGCTGACGATCGAGGAGGGGCAGGGGCGTCGATTGACTTGCTCCGAAGAATCTGTCCAGGTCGTGGACTCGGCAAGGGCGGTCGAGCGCTGCGGCGGCGAACGACCTGCTCAAGCAGGCTGAGCCCGGAAGCAGTCTGGTATTGCACGGGGGAGTCGGTACGCTCGACACCCAGGAGTCATGCCAATGGGTGCCCGCGTTAGATCCAGATCATTGCCCGAGGAAGCCGCCGAGTATTTTCGGCAGTACACCGACCTTGTGCCCGACGGGGACATCGTCACTCTCTTGCGCGCACAGCTGCAGGAGAGTCTTGCGTTGCTTTCGACGGTCTCGGAGGAGAAGGCTTGCGAGCGCTACGCTCCGGGCAAATGGAGCCTGAAGGAAGTTCTCGGTCATGTGATCGACATGGAGTGGACCTTCACCTACCGGGCGATGCGCTTTGCACGGGGCGACAGCACGCCCCTTTCCGATGTGGATCAGGACCTACTCATAGCTGGCGCCCAGTTTGAAGATCGTAGCCTGAGCAGCATGGTGCTCGAGTTTGGCCAGCTGCGCGCCGCAGATACGACTCTGTTCGAGAGCCTGAGCGACGAGGCTCTGACCCGGGTTGGAGTCGCTTCAGAGCGCGAGTTCACGGTGCGCAGCCTGCTGTATGTCATCGCGGGCCATGAGCTGCACCACATGCAAGTGCTGCGCGAACGCTACCTCTAGCCCGAATTATTCATGAGCCCTGCTACGACGTCGGATTGGTCGGTCTACCTGATCCGATGCGGCGATGGGTCGCTCTATACAGGCGTCGCGCGGGACGTTGCGCGCCGCTTCGAGGAGCACAGCGCCAGTGAGGGGAAGGGGGCCAAGTACCTGCGTGGTCGCGGACCGTTGCGGCTGGTCCTCGAGCATCCGGTCGGCGAGCGCGGCCTCGCCTTGCGTGTCGAGGGGCGCATCAAGAAGCTGCCCAGGGCCCAGAAGGAGCTTCTGCTCGACGGCACCCGTACCGTGGAGCGCATCGTCTCCGGCGCACGCGACTGAGCCGCGCGGGTCAGTCCAGGGAGGGACCGGAGATCAGGAAGACGCGACCCGTGCGCGGGCCGCGCACGGTGCTCCAGGCCGAGGTGAGTAGGAAATCGACCGTCCCGTCGCCGTCGACGTCCCCCAGGCCGACCGCGTCGAAGCCCAGGGTGTCGCCCGCCTGTTTGCACGTCCAGGCGGTCAGCAAGGAGCCATCCTTGCCGGAGTGTACGTAGACCTTGCCGCCAGATGGGGCTGCGCTCGAGTGCTGCCATGCGCCGATCGCGAGGTCAGCGCTGCCGTCCCCGTTCACATCGCCGCAGACGGCCGCGGATGTGCCGAAGCCTTCGCCGGCTGCAGTGCCCGTGAGCGTGAGCAGGTTCTTGCCGCTGGCACCGGAGTGGACGTACACCCGTCCTGCACCAGCTCCACCGGCCGAGTTGCTCCAGTCCGAAGCATAGAAGTCGGGCGCGGCGTCGCCGTCGACATCACCCAGCACCGTCACGAAATACTGCCCGAGGTTTGCCCCCGTCTCGTCGGGATCGATCGTGAATTGCAATCCGGCCCCGTCCTGGTCGCACTTGTAGACGAAGGCCCGGCCGCCGCCCTGGGCGCCCATGGCGCCGACGATCAGCTGGTTGTGGCCCCCGCTGCGGGTCGCATCGGCCGAACTGCCGAACAGGTCGCCGCTGGAGGCTCCGTCGATCTGGAACATCAGGCTCGCTCGCCCGCCGGAATAGACGTAGACACGTCCCGAATCCTTGCCCTCCGCGTCCGCACGCATCGCTCCCACGACGAGCTCGTCACAGCCGTCCCCGTCCAGGTCCTGGATGCCACACACCTTGGTGCCAAAACCGTCTCCGGCCTCGCTCGCAGTGACCTCGAACAGGATCGAACCGTCCTTGCCCGATGCCACGACCGCGTGGCCCGGTGCGTTCCCGCCGCTCGGAGCACCCGCGAGCACATCGGGCGTACCGTCTCCATTGATATCGACCTGCCCGGCCACCGAGGTGCCCAGGCCCCAGCCCGACCGGCCGTCCATGGTGAAGAGCAGCTTGCCGCTCCTCGAGGAATAGACGTAGACGCGGCCCTTGCCACCGCCATGGGTCGGCGCCGTGGATGCGAAGTCGACCGCGCCGTCGCCGTCGAGGTCGCCGACCGGCCGTGCGACCCAGCCGAACTGGTCGCCCGCGGCCTCGCCGACAAAGGTGTGCAGCACGCGCGTCTTCTCGGCGAACGCGGCCGCACCCTCGAGCATGGGGGGCAGTAGCTGGAGCAGGCGGGAGTCCTTGCGCAGGACCTCGAGCTCCGGCGCGCTCTGCAGCAACGGGCGATCCTGGAATCCGGCGGAAACAGCCTGTTCGATCCGGGTGAGAGCCGTCTCCGTGTCACCCAGGCCCGCGTACATGCAGCCCGCGAAGAATCCTGCACGTCCGGCGAGGGACTGCACCTCCGAGGCGCGCTCGAATCCCTCCAGGGCCTCATCGAAACGCTCGAGGCCTCTCAATGCCTGGCCCAGTAGCAACCAGGCAACTCCGTCGCCCTCATTTGCGTCGACGAGCGGTCGCAGTAGCGCCTCGGCGCCCTGGAAGTCGCCGTTTCGAACGAGCGCTCGGCCCCGCTCATGGGGGGCCGGAGCTGTGCTCTGAATCGGGACGAGGGTGCCGATCGTGAGTGTCAGCAGCAGAGAGTTCATGGTTGGCTTCCTGGCGTGGTGGGGCAGTCGCGGTCAAGTCTAGTGGAGCTACGTCGGCACTCGGGGGATTCTTTCGACTTCGCGGCGGGATTCTGCGGCTGACCTCGACGGTGCTCTGGCGCCGCGCCGTTTTGTACACTGCGCTAACCTGGCCGGCATCTTCGGTCCCACACGCTTCCGGTCCACCCATGAATCTTGCAAGGCCTTCGCGGTCGATCTTCTCCATCTGGGCGTTGCAGACCGTGCTCTGGGTTCCCGGCTGTGCACCGCCGGACACGGGTGGGGAACCGTCGCCGAGTCCGGGCATTACCAACGTCGTGCTCATCCTGGTCGACGACATGGGGCTCGATGATCTGGGGTGCTTTGGCAGTTCGGCCGGGCTCACACCGAGTATCGACTCACTGGCACGTGACGGAGTGGCCTTCGATCGGGCTTACGTAACGGCGTCAATCTGTAGTCCATCGCGTGCGGGCCTGCTGACGGGCCGCTACCAGCAGCGCTTCGGGCACGAGAACAACACCGGTCCGCTGGCGCGCCAGCTCGAGCTCGACATTGGCTTGCCGCGCAGCGAACGACTGGCGAGCGAGAGGCTGCAGGACCTCGGTCATGTGACCGGACTCATCGGAAAGTGGCATCTAGGTGCGTCCGATCGCTTTCATCCACTGGACCGTGGCTTCGACGAGTTTTTCGGACACCTGTCCGGAGGTCACACCTACATCGATTGGGTCGATCCGAAGAACGGGCCGATCTTTCGCGGGCGCACATCCGTGATCGAGGGGGAGTACCTGACGGACGCCTTCACGACCGAAGCGGTGGACTTCATCGATCGTCATCATCAGGCGCCTTTCTTTCTGCTCCTGTCCTACAACGCACTCCACGAGCCGTTCGAGGCGCCAGAGCGTTACCTGGATCGACATGCGGGTGTCCCGGACGAGGAGGAGCGCGTGTACGCGGCCATGATCAGCGCCCTGGATGACGGCGTCGGCCGGGTGCTCGCGGCGCTCGAGCGGCACGGACTCGAGGACGACACGTTGGTCTGCTTCCTCAGTGACAACGGGCCGCGACGGGGCAAGGCGGGGCAGGGAACGGGCCACCTGCGGGGAGGCAAGCTCAGCCTTTTTGAGGGAGGCCTGCGGGTTCCCCTGCTCGTGCGCTGTCCCGGACTCTTTCCGGCCGGTAGTCGAGTGGCGTCACCGGTCTCGAGCCTGGACCTGGTGCCGACATTCCTCGAAGCGCTGGGAGCTCCCGGGGCGACCGCCGACCCTCTCGACGGACGCAGCCTGGTGCCACTGGCCACGCGCCCAGCTGGCGGGCCGGATATCGCCGCACGCACTCTTTTCTGGCGCCAGGGGGGGAAGGCCGCGGCCTCCGACGGTGTCGCCAAATTGCTGAGGCGTCGCGATGGTTCCTTCGAGGCCTACGATCTGCGAGTGGATCCGGGCGAGACCAGGCCCCTGGCCCTGGATGGCGAGCGGTTTGTCCGACTGCGCCAGGCCCTGGGATCCTGGGAGGAGGGCCTGGCGGCGCCCGCCTGGGAATGGTCGGAGGGACGTGCGGGCGGCAGATAGGCGCCCCAGGGGTGCTTTCGAGGGGCGAATCTGCCGATAGAATCACCCGGCAACTGGCCCCTCCGAAGCTGCGGCGTCGGGTGGTGTCCGCAGCAGACGATGTCCTCACCCCTCGCCTCGATCCTGATTCCGACACTCGACGGCGAGTCCGATCTGGAGCGCTTGCTTCCAGCTCTGGCAGCCCAGGAGCTGCCCGGCGGCCATGAGCTGTGCGCGGTCGACTCCGACTCGAGCGACACGACCAGGCAGCTGCTGCGCGCGCACGGTGCGCACCTGCGCTTGATCCGCCGCGAGGACTTTGGTCATGGCAAGACGCGCAACGCCCTGGCGCGCTCGGCGCGCGGACGCTTTCTGGTCTTCCTCTCCCAGGATGCCTTGCCCCGTGACGAGCACTTTCTGCGCCACCTGCTCGAGCCCTTCTCGAGCGAGACCGTGGCCGGCGTCCAGGCGCGTATCCTTCCCCACCCGGATCAGGACCCTCTGACGGCCCGGACAGCCCTCGCCTTGCCCGAATCATGCTCCAGCACGCCCGACGCCTCCAGGCGGTCCGAGATCGGGTTCAACAATGTCGCCAGCGCCATACGCGCGTCCGTCTTCGCGGAGCACGCCTTTCCTGACCTGCCATTTGGCGAGGACTGGGCCTGGGCCCGCTCCGTTGTCGCGGCCGGAATGCAGCTCGCCTTCGCGCCCCAGGCGGTCGCCTACCATGCCCACGATTACCAACCGGCGGAGGCGTTCCGGCGCAATGAGCTGGATGCCCGCTTCCAGCGCCAGGTCTGTGGCCGGCGGTTGCGCCCGAGCCTGGCCTCGGTTCTCTCGGGCCTAGCCTACGAGATGCGCGAGGACTGGCGCTACTTGCGCCGGAGCGGAGCGCCGCTGGCCCATATGTTGCGTTCACCCGGCCTGCGGTCGGCGCAGGTACTCGGGCAGTTTGTCGGCAGCCACGCCTGGCCCGGTCGCCGGCGGCAGAGCGACTTTATCGAGGAGCTTTCCGACAACTAGCCGTCCCGGGTTGGCCCAACCCGCCGGAGCGAGTCTACTGTCCGACTCCAACCTCCCCGCATGAAGCCCATCCGATCCGTATCCGTATTGATGCCCACCTGCCAGGGACTCGAGTTCCTGGAGCGCGTCTTCGTGGCACTGGCTTCGCAGGAAGTCGATCTGCCATGGGATCTCAGGATCATCGACTCGGCCTCCGACGACGGGACCTGGGAGCTGTGCACCGGATGGGCGCAACGCTTTCCGGTGCCGGTTGCCGTCGAACGGATCGAGCGCGTGGAATTCGACCATGGGGACACGCGCAACCTGCTCGCGGCGCGTTCGAACGGGGATCTGCTGGTCTTTTTGACCCAGGACGCAATCCCCGGCGACGCGCACTGGCTGAGCACCCTGGTCGCCAATTTCGATGACCAGAAGGTGGGGGCCGCGAGCTGTCGAAACGTTCCGCGGCCCGACGCGGATCCGCTCACCAGGCTTTTCTCGGCCGGGGATCCGGGCTACGCGGTCGAGCGGCGCGAGGTGAGCCTGCCACCGTCCGAGGAGTATGCGCAGCTCGGACCCCACGAACGCCGCTTGCTGTACAACTTCAATGACGTGGCTTCCGCCATCCGGCGCGAGCTCTGGGAGCGGCATCCGTTTCCGCGCACCTCGTTCGGCGAAGACATTCTGATGGCGCGCGCCCTGCTCGAAGCGGGTCACACGATCGTCTACGACGCGCGCGCTACCGTCGAGCACAGCCACGATCACGATGCCCGCGCGACCTACGAGCGGGCCTGGATCGATGGAAAGTTCAATGCCGAGTGGCTCGGGCGGGTGTGTGTGGGGTCGATGGCAGACGCACGTACATTGACCGGCCGGGTGTCGGCCGAAGACCGTCCCCGGATCGAGGCCCTGGCCGGAAACGCGGAGACGCGCACGCAGCTGGTGGAGCAGGGGCGCGCACTGCGCTCGGCCGCATTCCGCGGCTTGCACGACGGCGGGCTCTCGACTCAGCGCCATGGGGCGACCCAGATCCTCGAGCAGCCCGAGTTGTCGATCCTCTACGTCGTCCATGGATTCCCGCCCGATACTTGGGCCGGGACGGAGATCTACACCCAGAATCTGGCGACCGAGATGCAGCGGCGTGGGCACCGGGTAGCGGTCTTTGCGCGCGTACCGGCCGGCGACGACGCTGCTGAGGACTTTCACGTCGAGGAAACGGAGTTCCAGGGGTTGCGCGTCCTGCGCATGACGAACCGGCTCGAGTACCGGACCATGCGCGACAGCTTCAAGGACGAGCGTGCCGAGCAGGCGTTTCGGCAGGTGCTCGAGCGGGAGCAGCCTGATCTGGTGCACTTTCAGCACCTGATCCACACATCCGTCGGACTGGTCGATGTGGCGCGCGAAGCTGGTATCCCCACGGTCATGACCTGTCACGACTACTGGGCCGTGTGTGCCCGCGTTCAATTGATCCGACCTGATGGGTCGCTCTGTGCCGGCAACAAGGGCAGCGGCTGCTACCTGTGCGTCAAGGAGAAGTACGTCGGGCAGATCGATCGGGTGGCCGCTTCGGACGCGGTCCTGGGGGACGTATATGCGCGCGTGGCCCGGGACGTCGTCGATGCGGAGGTAGTGCTTGATTCGACTCGCAAACGAGCCATGGACTACCTCTTTACGAGTGAGCGCCACGATCTGGTCCTGGACGCCTATGCGGCCTGCGACCTGCGCATCAGCCCCAGTCGATTCCTGCGTTCCAAGCTGCTCGAGAGTGGTCGCTTCGACCCCGACCGGTTCCTCTACTCGGACAATGGAATGCGCACGGATCACATCGAAGCCCTCGCCAAACGGCCTGATCCACAGGGGCGCATCCGTTTTGGATTCGTGGGATCCTTGGTGTGGTACAAGGGCGGCGAGACGATGGTGCGAGCCGTCGCCGAGCTCGACGAATCCGAGGCTGTCCTGCTCGTCTTCGGGGACTTCAAACCGGATGAGGATGAACACCACGCCGAGCTCGAGGCCCTGGCGCCGCCGGGCAAGGTGGAGTTCCGGGGTCGCTTCGACAATTCGCGCCTGTCCGAGGTCTACGCGGAGATCGATGTCCTGATCGTGCCCTCGGTCTGGTTCGAAAACTCCCCGATCACGATCCATGAGGCCTTCTTGACCGGCACGCCCGTTCTGGCGAGCGACATTGGGGGAATGGCCGAGTTTGTGCGTGATGGCGTCGACGGATTGCATTTCAGTGTGGGCGATGCGAGCGATCTGGCCCGGAAGATGGGTCGTTTTGTTGACGACCCGAGCCTGCTGGCCGAGCTCTCCCGGGATTGGATGCGGGTGAAGACCCTGGCCGAGAACGCAGAAGAGACGGAGTTTCGGTACCGTGGTCTGGTGTGTTCCGCGCGTGCAGCGGAGGGCGCCAGATGAGCAGCGGATCGAGTAAGTCCGGCAGCCGTCCGACCGACGAGCTGTGGGTCGAGCCGACCGCTCCGGTTCCTGCCGCGGAGCTACCGCGTTGTGCCGTGGTGATACTGAACTGGAATGGTCGTCAGCATCTGGACGGCTGCTTCGAGAGCCTTGCCGCCCTCGACTATCCAAAGGACCGCCTCGAGGTCGTACTGGTGGACAATGGTTCAACCGATGGCAGCCTGGAACAGATGCGCGCCCGTCACGATTGGGTGCGTATCGTTCAGAACCAGAAGAACACCGGATTTAGCGCAGGGTGCAACCAGGGCGCCCGGGCTGCGGATCAACCCGAACTGCTCTGCTTCTTGAACAACGACATGCGCGTGGAGCCCGCCTTCTTGATGCGGCTCGTGGGGCCCATCGTGCGTGGCGAGTGCGAGGCGACGACTGCCCGAATCCTCTCATGGGACGGAAAGCTGCTCAATTCGGTCGGCGGCGGAATGAACTTCCACGGCATCGGGATTCAGCGCGGCTACCTGGAGGCTGCGAGCGCTGAGTACGAGCGACCCTGCCTGACCCTGTTCGCCTGTGGTGGCGCGATGGCCATGCGCGCGGACGTATTCTCGGAAGTCGGGGGCTTCGACGAGGATTTCTTCGCCTACTACGAGGACGTCGACCTGGGCTGGCGCACGTGGGTGGCGGGGCATTCGATCCGCTACGTGCCCGAGGCGATCTGCTATCACCACCATTCGAGCACCAGCCAGAGGGTCGCCCCGGAGCGCCTGCGCGTTCTGCAGGTCAGGAATCCGCTACTGGCCTGTTTCAAGAACTACGACGACGAGCGGCTCAAGCAGCTGCTGCCGGCGATGCTGGCCCTGGCCGCCCGACGGGCCTACCTGAGCGCCGAGGTCCGGGACCCTGATAGCTACCGGATCGAGTCCCTGTCGGCCCCTGGTCGTGCGGGCAAGAAACGGCTGTGGACGCGGGTTTTGCGCCACCTGGGCCGCCGCTCACCAGGCACCGAAGCGGTCGGGGAGGTCGGCCTGGCCGACCTGGTCGGGATCAACGATCTGCTCGGTCAATGGGACTTCTGGATGGAGAAGCGGGTCAAGGTCCAGGCCACCCGGCGCCGATCGGATCAAGAAATCTTCCGGCTCTTCCTTCGCCCGCTTTGGTGTATCGAGGAAGATTATGGATACAAGGAATTGCAGGCAGGTCTGACCCGGTTCCTGGGTCTGGATGAGCTGTTCGAGGGTGCCACCCGGATGCACCAGGACCCGAAGAGTTGAGCGAGGTCACGCTGTGAAAGTTTCGATCGTAATGCCCGTCTACAACGAGGAAGCGACCCTCGAGGAGATCGTCGCACGGGTCCTTGAGACGCCCTACGAGAAGGAGCTCGTGATGGTCGACGACGGGTCCAAGGACCGGTCGCGGGAGATCATGGCGACGCTGGAGGAGAAGCACAAAGAAGTGCGGTGCTTCTACCACGAAGAGAACAAGGGCAAGGGCGGCGCCCTCTCGACAGGTTTCGCGCAGGTTACCGGCGACGTCGTCTTGATCCAGGACGCGGATCTCGAATACGACCCGCAGGACTACGCAATCCTCCTTCGCCCGATCAAGGACGGCAAGGCGGACGTGGTCTACGGAAGCCGGTTCAAGGGCGGCGCCTACGCGCGTGTGCACCTGTTCTGGCACTACGTGGGCAACCGCATGCTGACCCTGCTCAGCAACATGTTCACGAACCTCAACCTGACGGATATGGAGACCTGCTACAAGGTCTTCAAGGCCGACATTGCGAAGCGCCTCGATATTCAGTCGAGGACATTCGCGGTAGAACCGGAGATCACGGCCAAGATCGCGAAGATGCGAGTGCGCGTGTACGAGGTTCCGATCTCGTATTCGGGCCGTGACTACGAGGAAGGCAAGAAGATCGGGCTGAAGGACGCCTTCATCGCCTGCTGGGCCATCGTGCGCTGGAGCCTGTTCGCCTGACGTCGATCTGCCCGAACCGGGCTCATCGGGGCCCACCGGAAACCGGATCTGGAGCCGTGGGCGTGTCGGCGCTGGTCCGTTTCTGGCGGAAGTCCTATTATGGAAGGGATGGACCCATCCCTATGGGCATACGGGCTGATGGCGCAGGAGCTGGGCGCCGGGGCTGGCCGGCGGCGGCGAGATCCGGGGCGGCTGCTGCTCTATCGCGAAGCGCTCGGACTGACGCCGGTCGAGGTGCGCTCGCTCAGGAAGGGCCATTGGAGTGAGGACGACTTGCCCGACTCGTCCCACGCGGATCGCTGCGGGATACTGCGCGCCCTTGCGGCGGTTGCGCGGGCCCAGCGTGACGGGTGGCCTGAGGAACGCCGCCGGCTCGTTCGGCTGGCCGAGCAGTACAAGATTCCGGCCGACGAGTGCGACAGTATCCTGCTGGAACCCGACGAGAGCGGACCAGCACCCGAGGTTCCGTTCGCGAACCCGGTAGTCCCCGCCGTGGAAGCCGCTCCACGCCGGCGCACGAGTCGGCGATCTCTGCTCGTCGGTGGGGCTTTGGCAATGGGGGGGCTGGCAACGGTAGTGTTCGCCCGCCGCTTCCTGGAGCGGCGCGAGCAGCGCGTCAGGTTCGACGGCTTCGAGGAGCGCTTCGGTGATGCTCTGGTCCTGATCGAGCTCGAGTGTGATTTCTTGCTCGGAACCGGCCGAGTTCCCTTCCGTTCACGGGGCCTGGGGTTCTTCATCTCCTCCGACGGTCTGCTGGTGACCAACAAGCACGTGATCCAGCCCTGGAAGTTCGTGTCAGAGCTTGTCCGGAAGCTCGACTCGGGCTACACGCTCGACGAATCGTCCGTCCGCATCCGAGCCTGGCGCGGCCGCGACCTGACCCTCACGGGAGGAGGACGCTTCGCGGAAGCCGCAGCTGTCGGTACAGACGAGCAGTCGTTGGAGCTTGTGCGCACCACGCCAGATCGGCGTGAGTTGCGTGCCGTCGCCCTTCCCGAGGGCGGCGTCCACCGCGGCGAATACCATGTGCTCGATCGGTCGAACGTCGCGCTGCTCAGGGCGCGCATGGCCGAGCCGGTCTCTGCCATCGACATCTCATCGGGCACTCCAGTGGAGTCGGGCGAGCCGGTGCTGTCCCTGGGGCTGGCATTACCCGCCCGGATCCAGCACGAGGGCGGTGCGCGCCCGGTCGGCTCCGCAGGGCGTGTCTACCTGCGCTCGGACGGCGTTTTGAAGCTCACATCCTCGGTTCCGGCCGATGCCAGTGGCGGACCGGTCTTCGATGCCGACGGTCGCGCCGTCGGGATTGCGACCCATCGGCTGGGCGATCCACGCGGCGCCCGCTGTGTGCCAGTGCAGGCGGCCCTCGAGCTAGCAGCTCTTTAGGTCGCTCCGCTGGGGCGCCCGAAGGTCGTGTGCGCGGGCACTGACGGCCACGACATCCTGCACCTGGCCGCCTTCGACGATCACGGCCTCCTCGGCCAGGTTGATGGTCGGGCAGACGTGACGCGGGATCAGATGGACCAGAGATCCGCGGGCCGGCAGTGGGCCGCGGAGGACACGCAGGGGTAGATGTTCCTCGCTCGGCGTTTCTGGCACCCATTCCGGCCGACCCAGGACCGCCGCACAGGGATCGCCCGCTTCGGCCGCGATGGACTTGGACCCGGCGTCGCAGGTGGCGAGATCGTCCGTCGGGTGGCTGATGACCTGGGCCACGATGAGTGCGGCCGGTGAGAGCATCAGCTTCGGGTTCTCCTCCTCGGAGCGCAGGTCGTGATAGACGACCGTGCCCGGAGAGACTCGCTGCCGGGACGGCGCCAGGTCTCCAAAACCCGGGTAGGCCAGGGCGTGCATGAAGGTCGGTGTTCCGCTCGTGATGATCTCCAGATCCCGGCCTGCGAGGCCCAGGTAGGCGTGTAGCTCCATGAGCCCGTCGTAGCCCGCCCAGGCGAGTGCGCGCCGCTCCGCGTCCGTACCCGAATGCAGGTGGCCGTCGTAGTAGTGAAGCCCGCGCAGCCGACTTCCACAGCCCTGAACCAGCTGCGCGATCCGTTCGCGCTGATCGAGAGGGATGCCGGTGCGGTTCATTCCGGGATTGATATCGATGAAGGCGTCGACTTTCGGCGGGAGCTGGTCGAGGACCTGGAGGTCCTCGACCAGGACCGAAACGCGCGCCTTGGAATACATCTGCGCGAGGTCTCCCAGGCGGGCCAGGGCGGCCCCGCGCAAGGGATAGGCCAGGCAGACATCGGGACCCTCGATCCCAGTGGCTCGAAGGGTCGCGAGCAACTGGCTGGTTTCACGGGTCGTGGCCGCCTTGAAATGGCGTATTCCCGCGCCAGCGATCTCCTCGAAGACGGCCGGGATCTTCGTGGTCTTGACGTGCGGCCTCCAGCGTCGGATGTCATCGCCCATGCGGCTCTTCATCCAGGCCAGATTGGAGCGCACACGGTCCCGGTAGATCACGAGCGCCGGCGTGAGGAAGCGCCGACCAAAGTCCTCGGGGAGGGCGTAGTGACGCGCGTCGAGACCAGCGAATGGGGTCGTGGCCATCGTCAAACTTCTACGGTCGGCCCGACCTCATCCTGGGACGCGATGAGCAGGCGGACGTCGGAGCGGCCCAGGCTGTCCAGTGCCTCGCGGGCCGCCGCTCCGGCGAGCTCGGGCGCGTTATTCTTGAGCGACAGGTGGGCCAGAACCAGGGTGTGGGTCTCGGGGCCAATCAGGTCCGCCAACATGCGCATGGCCTGCTCGTTGGAGAGGTGCCCCTGGCCGCCGGATATGCGTCGTTTCAGCGCAGGCGGATACGGACCGGTCGCCAGCATCTCCGGATCGTAGTTGAATTCCAGCACGAGCACGTGGGCGCCGCTGAGAGCCTTGGCCACGTCATCCCGGGGAGCGCCCATGTCGGTCAGGACGACGAGTCTGCGCTGCTTGTGCTCGATGCGGAAGGCGACGGTCGGAGAGCAGTCGTGTGGCAGGGCCACCGCGCGATAGCCGATGAGGTCGCCACGTGCTCCCTCGATCTCGACGTCACTGCCGATGCGCAGGGTCTGCAGTTGCGGCGCGCGGCTGAGGCTGCGATGGGCCATGTTGGCCTCCGCGCAGTGCACTACAGCGTCGTGGCGCTTGGCGATGGCTCCCGCGCTGCGGGCGTGGTCGAGGTGCGCGTGGGTCACGAGCACGTGTCCGATTCCCTTGAACGGCACCTTCGCGAGGCGCAGGCGTTCGTACAGCTCGCGCATGGGCAGCCCCGCGTCGACGAGCATGAGCTCTTCACCCGCGCGCACGAGAGTACAGTTCCCCGCACTTCCACTGGACAGAACCTGGCACTGCATGGGATCAGGATAGCGTCACGTGGCTCTGGTGGTAGCGGACTGCCTGGGGGATGGCTCCCGGCGGGGCATTCGGCTTTTTTTGACAGTAGGAGGCCTCGCTCGACGTCGGATCGAGTATCCATGTTTGGATGAACCCCTCGATCCCCATGCGAGCTCTGGTCCTGGCCATGACGTCGGTGGTCCCGGCCGTGACTCTGGCAGAAGCGGCCGCGTCTGGCCCCGCGCCGGTCCAGGAAGGTGGAGTCGAAGACCAGCGGGCCGCGCGTCTGGAGGAGGTCGGGCGTGAACTTCGGCGCACCGTGCTCTATCTCGCCTCCTATCGTCGTGTAGGGCGGCGCGCGGGGACTCCGGGCGCGTTGGACGCGGTGCTCTGGCTGAGTGCCCAGCTGCGCAACTACAATCTGATGCCGGCCGGGGAGGACGAATACCTGCAACCCTTCGACGTCCCCCTGCCCGTGCGCGACGGGGGGGATTCCTGGCTTCAGGGGGTGCGCCGATTCGAGGGGGAGCGCCAGGTGGTGCCCCTGGCGTCCTCGGCTCCCGGCGGCTGTCAGGGACCGGTCGAATACCACGGGCTGGGGATCGAGCAGGTCTCACCCCCGTGGAATGACTACCCACATGATGTCGAGCCCGGGACGATCGTGCTCCTCGTCGACGGTGCGCCTGCGGCTCAGCCAGCCGGTGCATTCTCCCGGGCGACGACGCCCTTTCAGAAGATCGTCACGGCCGCCGAACGGGGAGCGGGCGCCGTGCTCCTGGCTCCCCATCCGGACGACTCATCGGGCGATCTGGAGCCCTTTCGCCAGGCGCTCGAGGCGCCGATTCCCGCCCTACGGATCAGCCGCGATGCCGCCCAGGCACTCTGTCCAGGCTATCTGGAGGAGTCGCGCACGAGTTTGAAGGCGGACCTGGCCCACGGGACGGGCGAGGTGTCCGTCAGCGAGGCTGAGGTCGGGCTGATGGCAAATATCGAGGGCGGGCAGGGCACCGGCTACAACGTGCTGGCGCGTATCGAGGGACGCGGCGGCCCGACCGTGGTCATCGGTGCACACCTGGACCACCTGGGCCGCGGAGGCCTGGGATCGCTTTCGGACGATCACGCCGGGGAAGTCCACCTCGGCGCCGACGACAATGCGAGCGGCGTGGCGGTCGTCTGGCACATGGTCGACCAGCTGCTCGGTAGCCAGGAACCGGCGGGTGATGTGGTATTCGCCTTCTGGTCGGGCCAGGCCCAGGGGGCCCTCGGATCTCGTCACTGGATCGAGCAGCCGACTGTCCCCCTCGCCGAAGTGGCCGCCTACTTGAATGTGGATGCCGTCGGGCGGGCCAGCAGCCAGGGCTTGACCGTACTCGGAGCGGGTTCGAGTCCGGCTTTCACGGGCTGGATGGATGCGGTCGGCGCGGGAGCCGGCCTGGTCCTGGCTCCTGAATCGTCTTTCGCGGGTGTCGGCGGCAGCGACCTGCAGCCCTTCTTGCGCCAGGGCATTCCGGGTCTGCACCTCACCAGCGGGATCCATGCAGCGAGCCACAGCCCGGCAGATGACGTTCCCCTGTTCGAGGCTGCCGGGGCAGCCAGGGTGGCCGCGGTGGCCCTGGACCTCGTGGCCCGTCTTCAGGCTGAGCCGGATCTACCGTTCCGGGCGCTCGAGCGGCCCGACGCGGATCGCGAGGCAACGGTCGACCTGGGCGTGGTGGTGCTGGACGGCGTGGACCGCGAGGGAGTGGCGATCAGGGAGACCTTGGCAAACGGATCGGCGGAGCGGGCCGGGCTGCTGCCGGGGGACGTGTTGCTCCAGGTGGGGGATGTCGACGTCGCGGACGAGTTATCGGTAGACCAGGTGGAGCAGTTCCACACGCCGGGCGACGTGGTCCTGGTGCGATTCCTGCGCGGCGGAATCGAACGACAGCTGCGCCTGACGCTCAGGCCCTGAGCGGGCTCGCATCTACTCCGGCGTCGACGGGGTCACTTCCAGGGCGACCGCCATCTTGACGAGGCTCGCCAGATTGCGCGCCTCCATCTTTTTCATCGCGTGCGCCCGATGCACTTCGATCGTCTTGGTCGAGATTCCCAGGCGCTCGGCGACGACCCGGTTCGAGTGACCCGCAACCACGATCTCGAGGACCTCGCGTTCCCGCTTGGAGAGGCGCTCGAGGCGCTTCCGGAGGTCCGCGTGTATAGCCAGTTCGGCACGCCTCTGCCGGTTGAGGGCGAGGGCTGCCTGTACCCGCTCGACCAGCAGGTCGTCTGCGACCGGCCGCTGGATGAAATCGAAGGCCCCCTTGCCCATGGCGCGTACGGCGGTCGCCACGTCACCGTCGTGGCTGAGCATCAGAATGGGCGGCGCTTCCGGAATGGAGCGAAGGTGCTCCTGAAGGTCGGTCCCGGCGGCGTCGGTCTGGCGAACATCGAGCAAGATACAGCCGGGTCGCTCGGCGGCTGTGTTGCCGAGGAGTTCATCAGGCGAGGAAAAGGCCTCGGTCTGAAGTCCTTCACGGCGCAGCAGCGAGTTCACGGAGTCGCGCTGTGGGCCGTCGGCCTCGACAATAAAGACGGTTGGCTCGCTTGGGATCACGTTCATTTAGGCGTCGGCTCGGGCAGAGGAATTCCCAGATACGAGAATTGTGGTTAATTCTACCGCCACTCTGCAACGAATACGTTTGTTTCTCCGATCTGACCGGCCCCACGGTTGCTGGAAAAGGCCAAATAGCGGCCATCGGCGCTGAAGCTCGGAAACCCGTCGAACTGGCGACCGATGCCCTCGTCGAAGTAGGTCACCCGCTCCAGATTGGATCCGTCGAGGTCCACGAGGAACAGGTCGTAGCTCGTCGGGTGCTGGCCTTCGCCATGGTGGTTGCTGACGAAGACGATCCGTTGGCCGTCCGGGGTGAAGCAGGGATCCCAGTTTGCCTTTCCGGGCGCTGTCACCGTCCGGCGCTCGGCGCCGTCTGCGGCCATGACCTCGATCTTCATCGAACCCGGCGCGGCGCTCCAGCGAGCTAGCTGGTCGCGGTATTTCCCCAGGTGGGCATCCTCGCGCAGAGGGTCGAAGTCGGTGGCCGCGAAGACGATCCGGCTGCCATCGGCGCTCCACTGGGGATCGGCCTCGTGGCCTGGGCTGCGGGTGAGCTGGCGCAGCTCACCGCCGTTGGAATCGCAGCTCCAGAGCTCTGCGTCCCCGGAGCGAAGCGAGCAGAAGACGATCCGGTCACCGCCGGGAGAGACGCTCGCCTGGGCGTCGTGCCCGGCGTCGTCGACGACGACACGCGAGTCGTGCGAGTCGAGGTCGACGACGTAGAGGTCGTAGGCCGGATCCAGGGAGCGGACGTGGCCCAAGGCCTGATCCGGGGGTGCTGGGCAATCCGACTGGATAGCGTGCGTCGATGCAAAGATCACCTGTCGGCCGCCCTTCAGGTAGCCGCCGACGTTGCTCACACCGTTTCCGCTGGAAACCCGGTCCAGGCGCCCGGTATCGAGGTCCTGCACGCGAACGAGGTCGCACTCGATCCCGAGCGCCAGGTTCGAGAACTGGTAGGCGATCTGGTCGCCATCGGGGCTCCAGCGCGGCCGGGTATTCTCGCCACCTGACGTCACCTGCCAGAGATGCTTGAAATGTGCCTCTCCCTTCTCGATCAGGTGGTCGACGCGCCGCATCGGGCCGGCTGGCTCGGCGCGACCCTGCCCGAACTTCGACCCTGCGGGCGCGGGCGCCTGGCACGCACCCAGTGCCTGGGCCAGGATCAGGGCGGTCAACACGATCAGACGGCTCTCGGTCATGAGGATCTCCGCATGCAGTCCATGGGCTCACTGGCGTTTCGTTTGGATAGGGGGCTCGGCTCGATGTGCGGTAATGGCTAGGATCCACACCAGTGCGCCATGATGCGCCTTGTCCAGCCCGTATTTCCATGCACCTGACGGACCTTTGACCCAGACCCGCCTCAAAACCTCAGTGTCCCTGCGCGCCGTGTCTGGGTCGCTGACCATGTCACTCGGACTCCTGGCGGCCGTGGGCTGCGGGGGGGCGGACGCGGATCCATTCGCGCTCGAGGCTGGGACGCCGGTGGTGATCATCGTCATCGATACCCTGCGCGCGGACCACCTGTCGTGCTACGGGTACGAGCTGCCGACCAGTCCGGTCATAGACGAGTTCGCTGCGAGCGCGACATTCTTCGAGTCCAATTCGACCCAGTTCAACTCGACCTTCCCATCGCTCACGAGCATCTTCACGGGCCTCTACCCGAAGACGCACGGCAACTACCTGGCAGTTCCTATCCCTGGTACGACCAGTCGCAGCGTGGGCGCCAAGAGCCTGGCTGAGCGGTTTGGTGAGGCGGGCTACCAGACCCTCGCGGTGCTCTCACATCCATCCTGGGCAAGCGTGGATCGGGACATCGCCTTGATGCGCGGCTGGGATGCATTCTCGAACATCGACGATCCCATCCCGATCGAGGAGCGTCCCTTGTACGCTCACGCCGAGTACACCCACGAGCGGCTGTTCCCGATGCTGGACGAGCGCAACTCCAGCGGAGAGGACCGTCCGTTGTTTCTCTGGGTGCACTACTTCGACCCACACACGGATCTGCCGCCGACGGTCTACAACGCGCCCGAGCCCTACCGGAACATCTACCTGCGGCATCATCTCGAGCTCGTGGGCCTGCCCGAGTACTACGACGATCTGGCACCGATCGAGCCGTTCGACCGGACCGCCTGGATCCGGGAGAACACGGAGGGCGATGTCCGCGCGAGGGTCGATCTGGCAAACGGTCGCGCCCTTTACGACGCCGAGATCACGTCCTGTGACGCCGGTATCGGGCGCCTGTTCGAGCGCCTGCGGGCGGACGAGCTGTTCGACGAGGCGGTCATCGTTCTGCTCGCCGACCACGGTGAGAACATGGAGCCCACTTCCCACGGACACGGGCCCATCAACTTCACCCACAATCGCCTGTTCGAGAGCGTTGCCCACACGCCGCTCATGATTCGCATGCCCGGCCAGACGGTCGGCACGCGAGTTCCCGCCATTACTCAGAATATCGATCTGGCGCCAACCCTTCTCGAGTTGTTCGATCTGCCGCCGCGGCCGGCGGTGGAGGGCCTTAGCCTGGTACCCCTCCTGCGCGATCCAGGCGGGGTCCTGCACGATCGGGTGTTCATCGAGTCGTCGAAGGGCGGTGAGAAGGTCGTGCGGACCGAGAGCCTGAAGCTGATGGATCTGGGCGATGAAAAGGAGCCACAGCTCTTCGCCTGGCGCGAGGATCCCGAAGAGCTCGAGGACCTGGCGGCGACGACCGAGGCCGAGACCGTTGCGGGTCTACGCCAACATGTGGCCGCCTTCCGCCCGGTGCATACACTGCGGGTGAGATTCATGCCGGGGCCCGAGCCTTTCGATGTGACCTTTGAGATCTCGAGCCCGCGCGATCGATTCGATGAAGTGGCCGGCGGACCCCTGGGTAGCCTGTCGGAGGATGGGCATACCTTCAGCGCCAAGGTGCACGTGGGGGACGAGCCCGTGGACTGGATCCTGTTTCCAAAAGGGCGCCACGCCGAGAAGCGTTTCCGCATTCGCCATTCGGGGCAGGCGCCGGCCGAGGCGGTCTGGATCGGCCAGACCCAGCTTCAGCGCTCGAGTGCGATTCCGATCTGGGACGCTGCCGCCTTGGGTGATCCGGTAGCGGCTCCGGTCGAGCCGCTCGTGATTCTCGAGCGGCGTACCGATGGGGTCGACTTTTCCATAATTGCCCCGCCAGAGGCGCGGGTCGAGGTCGATCTGAGGTACCTCATGCCGACCTATCGGACCGAGTTCAAGGTCCTCGAGCGGGCCGGATTCGGCGAGCCCGTCGAGGGGCGCGCGCGCACTCTCTTGCTCGCAGCTCGAGGCAGCGCCAGCGCAAAGGTGAGCTTTGGAGAGGTAGGCACGGGGCTCGACTTCGCCTCCCTGATCCGTATCGATGGGGCCTGGCCCGACCTCGATCGGGTCCGGGTCGATGGGCGCGGGGTCGACCAGAGCGAGGTGGCCTTCCTGATTCCGCACCCCCCGGATGGCCGCTTGACCCAGGCCCTGCAAGCGGGAGTTGGCGCCGAGCCGCCCGCTGGATCGATAATCATCTGGATGGAGTCGCTGAGTGGCGACGGTGAGATCGATCCGTCGAACATGGCGCCGGAGCTGGTCGAGCAGCTGCGTACCCTGGGGTACTTCGAGGGAAAATGAGGCCACCGATGGTTCGTGAATCCATTCGCGGCGAGCTCGAGGATTCCGGCGTCTCGAGTTTCATTCTGACGGCGCCCCGGGGGTAGCGCAGGCGCTGTGCCCCCTACGACCGAGTCGACGAAGGACAAGCTCGCCACCTGGCGGCGCGTCACGAGTCCGTTTGCAATCGATGTCAGGGCTCTGGCGCTTCTGCGTATTGCCCTCGGCCTGATCCTGTTCGCAGATCTTGCGTTGCGCTCCACGGAGCTGGGCTCAATGTACGCGGACGGAGCGGCCTATCCACTCGAGCGCGCTCGGGATCTGGTCAGAGTGCCGATCTCGTTGCACCTGCTGAGTGGTGCGGCGTGGTTCCAGGCCACGTTGCTGGGCGTCGGCATGCTGCTGGCCGGGCTGCTCGTCATCGGGTATCGAACGCGGCTCGTGACCCTCCTTTCGTGGTACCTGCTGATCTCCCTTCACCACCGCTCCTATTACATCCAGGATGTGGGAGATCAGCTGCTTCGATTGCTTTTGCTGTGGTGTGTATTCCTGCCCCTGGGGCGCCGCTATTCCATGGATGCGCGCTTTCGGGCGGGCACGGGCGATCCCCTGCCAGGGACCGTCCGGTCGATTGCGAGCGCGGGCCTGCTCTGTCAGTTTGCGACGGTCTATTTCTTTGGCGCGTTGCACAAGTTCAATGGAGCCACGTGGCGTGACGGAAGCGCCCTGGGCATGGTCCTCCAGGATGATGTCTGGATACGCCCTCTTGGAAAGTTGCTAGCCCAGGCGCCGGCCTTGACGCGCCTCATGACTCACACGACGGTCTGGGCCGAGTTGCTGCTTCCCCTGCTCCTCATATCTCCCGTTGCGACGCGCTTGTGCCGCAGGGTTGCGATACCCCTCCTAGCGGTATTTGCAGTCGGAATCGGTAGCTGCATGCGCCTGGGGATAATTCCTTGGCTCATGACAGCCGGACTGATTCCCTTCCTGTCCGGGGCGCTTTGGGATCGCCTCGACCGATGGCTCGAAGCGCGGCGCCCGATCGCTGGGCCGGGTGAACAGCGCTCCGCGGCGACCGCTCTCGTCGATGGGGCGGGGCCCGTCCCACTGCGAGGGCGCATGGCCCAGCGGGTGCTGAGCACGCTCCTGCCCGGGATCCTTTTCGTGCAGCTCTTCACCGCAAACGTGGACAGCCTGAGTTTCCCGGGGCGGGTCCCGGCCGCGATCCGGAAGGCCGAGTTCTACCTGGGGCTCGATCAGGCCTGGGCCATGTACGCCCCGGATCCGGTGGTCTCCAGTTTCCGCCTCAACATCCGGCTCGATCTCGAGCAGGGTGACCCGGTGCTGCTTGGGTTTGGCGGCCAGCGGCCCGGCTGGCCGGACGCTGGTAGCTTCCCGCCCTTCGAAGACCTCTGGTACAGCTACAGGGGGCGGACCCTGCTCGACTACATCGTCTTTCCGGAGACGGCGCGGGATCTACACCCGTTCCTGGTCTGGGCCTGTCGGCAGTGGACCCGGGTCCACCCGGATCGGCCCGTTCGCTCGGCCGGTCTCAGCAAGGAGGTGCGTGCGGTTCGCCACGTGGGCCGGGCGCCGGGAGAGCTGCACGACGTGCTGAGTACGGAACCCCTGGTCGGGCACATCTGTACGGACCACGACTGAAATCCACGGGCCGGGCACCATTTATTGGATTTCGGGAGAAACGGATGCCCGCGGTCCGGGCTGAGAGGGAACAGACAGCCCCTCCGTCCCCACGACCCCTCCCAGCGAGCATCATCATGGATTCCACACGCCCCCTGGGCCTCGCCACCGCACTTCTGCTGCTTTCGTCCCTTCCGGTCCCGTCCGCATTGGCGCGCCCCCAGGACACCTGCGTGACCCGGCGGCTGAGCCTCGATACTTCGGATGGCAATTCCGATGGGATCAGCCGCAAGCCAGCCCTCTCGGCGGATGGCCTGTGGGTCGCCTTCGAGAGCTCCGCCACGGATCTCGTTCCCGGGGACACCAACGGGTTCGTGGACATATTCGTGCGTGAGATCGAGACCGGTGCAACCGAGCTCGTCAGCCTTCCGACCGGCGGTGGCCAGGGTGACGGAGATTCCTACCACACGTCGATTTCGAACGACGGCCGCTTCGTGATCTTCGAGAGTGATGCCACCAATCTCGTCGTCGGGGACACCAATGCCGTTCGCGATGTCTTTGTCGTGGACCGCCAGCTCGACACGCTCGTACGAGTGAGTGTCGACAGCGACGGGCAGCAGGCGTCTGGCCCGAGCGGGACCCGCGGTCTCTGGCGCGGCTCTACGATCTCCGGCGACGGTCGCCTGGCGGTCTTCCAGAGCGTTTCATCGGATCTGGTCTTTGCAGACACCAATAGCCTGAGCGACATCTTTGTTCACGACCTCCTGACGGGCGCGACAACGCGCGCCAATATGTCCGTCATCGGGGGACCACCGATCCAGGCCAACGGTTCGTCCCAGGACCCGGCCATCTCGTCGGACGGGCTGTACGTCGCGTATCGCAGTTCCGCCAACAACCTCGTCCCGGGGGACACGAATGGTGCGTCTGATATCTTCCGGACCCGGCTGTCAGACCTTTCGACAATGCGAGCGAGCTCGTCGACCGGCGGTACCCAGGCCAACTCGAGCTGTGGTCAACCGTGCCTTTCTGCGGACGGGAACCGGGTTGCGTTCGAGAGCTTTGCCGACAACATCGTGGCGGGCGACACCAACGGCCAGATCGACATCTTTCTACACGACTTCACAGCACAGACGACAGAGCGCGTGAGCCTCACCTGGGATGGTCAGCAGGCTAGCGGCTATGCCCAGGGCCCGGCCATATCCGCGAATGGAATGCGCGTTGCTTTTACTGGAAACAGTATCGAGCTCATCCCCAGCGGAAGCGGAATCCAGTCGGTGTATGTGCGTGATCTCGGAGCCGCAACGACCGAGCGCTGGGGCGAGGACTCGGCGGGCGGCATCGGGTTTGCGGGCAGCAGCAACACATCGTTCTCTGCGAATGGGGAGCGGCTAGCCTTCCTGAGCCTGGCAGCCCTCGAACCGGCCGATACGAATTCTCTTCACGACATCTATCTCCGTGAGTGCTCCGCAACGGGCAGCACCTATTGCCCCGGGCTGGCCGATACCTGCCCCTGCGCAAATGGTGGCGACGGTGAGTCCGGCTGTTCGAACACGTCCGGTACAGGCGCCTTGCTCCAGGCCGAGGGGGTCCAGAGTGTCTTCGCCGACTCGGTCTTGCTCACGGCCAGCGGGCTACCCGCAACTGTGCCCGTGCTCTTCTTCCAGGGCACCAATGCCTTGAACGGCGTCACCTTCGGGGCCGGATTGCGCTGCGTTGGCGGAATGACCCGGCGGCTGGGGATCCGCTTCGCTTCTGGTGGCGTCGCCACGTTCGGTTTCCCCGGTGACACTCCGCTCTCGATTCGCGGGTCGATCCCGGCGACGGGTGGCACGAGGCATTACCAGGGCTGGTATCGGGACGGGATGGCCACCTGTACGACGACCGGCTTCAACCTGACGAACGGGTTGACGATACAATGGGTGCCTTGAGCCCCTGCCACCGACCTACCTGAGGCGGACGGTCAGGCGGCAATTCGAGTTTCGCACTTGACCCTCACCCTGCGTGAGGTCGGACGATGTGTGCAGGAGACACGAATGGACCACAACGCCACCGTCAAGATTGGAGAAGCCGCACGCATCGCGCGGGTGACGGTCCGGACTCTGCACCACTACGACGCGATCGGGCTCCTGCGGCCCTCGCATCGTTCCAATGGAGAGTACCGGCTGTACACCCGTCAAGATCTAGCTCGGCTACACCAGATTCGCCTGTATCGCGAACTGGACATGCCCTTGGCCAAGATTCGCGAAGTGTTGGACGATCCAGGCTTTGACGCGCGCAGCGCCCTTCTGGTTCATCGAGAGCAGATCATGCAGCGGGTCGACAAAGACCGGGGCCTGATCGCCAACATCGACCGAATGCTGCAAGGAGCAGACGACATGGATACCGAGGAAATGTTCGAGGGGTTCAAGGCCGAGGAATACGCCGCGGAGGCGCAGGAGCGCTGGGGCCAGACAGAATCCTGGAAGATCGCCCAGGCGCGAACGAAGACCTACGGCCCTGAGCAGATGGCCGCGATCCAGGCCGAGCACGAGGGCCTGCTGAGAGACTTCGCCGATTCGATGGGCGCTGGCCACGGACCGGATTCGGAGGTTGCAGTGGACCTGGCTGAACGGGTGCGATTGCACATGGATCATTGGTATTACCCGCTGACCCGCTCGGCCCACCAGGCCCTGGCCCGGCTCTACGTCGGCGATCCACGCTTTAGCAAGGTCTTCGAGCAGGTCGAGAGCGGATTGACGGCCTATCTGGCATCGGCGATTGACGCCAATGCGGCGCGCGGCGACGGGCCGGCCGCAGCCTCGTGACCCCACGCTGCCGAGCGCCAGTTTCCACCTGGGGCCTCTCGATGAGGCCCCAGGTGGGCAGCTCACGGCGCGGTGCCGTCTTGCTCATGCCTCCGGCTGGACCTAATCTGGGCCATATCGCCTGGAGCCACTCGAGGTGACGGCTGGGGCCAGTTATGAGCGAAACTGAACCAACGCATTCCTGCTATGGCGATCTGGTGATCGTACGCGATTCTGCGATCCGTGGGACGGTTCGTGTGGGTCCGCCGTACGTCGAGTGCATTGGCCACTCGAATGAGGAACTTGCCTTGCGTCCCCTGGTGGAGTGGATCCATCCCGAGGATCGGGCGGCAGTTTCCGAGGCGCTGCTCGCCGGGAAGGGAGCTGTACGGGCTCGACATCAGACCCAGGCCGGTGGATGGATCTCACTCGACTGGCGGATAAAGGCTGACTCGGACGGAGTAGCCGCTCTCGGACTCAAACACGAGGCAGGCGCGTCACTGCCCGAGAGCCAACCGGCCAGTTTGCCTTCCGAGCGGCAAGGGCTCGGACACACACTGGAGGCCATGGCACGTATTGTCGAGGCGCAGAATCCGGGCATGATGTGTTCGATTCTGCTTGTCGACAAAAGTGGCGATCGAATCACCGTCGGAGCCGGGCCGAGCCTGCCGGCTGAATACAACGCGGCTGTCGAGGGTTTGCGGATCGGACCGACCGTTGGCTCATGTGGAACAGCGGCCTTCTGGAATGTCCCGGTTGCGGTGGAGGACATCGCCGCCGACCCCCTTTGGAAGGACCTGCGGGCCGCGGCAAAGATTGCCGGCGTAGCTGCGTGCTGGTCCCATCCGGTCAGCACGGCAGAAGGCCAGGTTCTGGGGGCGATGGCGCTCTATAGCGTGACGCCGTCCGCGCCGGCGCGCCACCACATGGATGGCCTCGAGATTGCGGCGCGCATGGTGGCCGTTGCTGTGGAGCGCGACCGCCTCGAGGAGCGGCTGAGTCAGAGCGCAAAGATGGAGGCGTTGGGGGTGCTCGCGGGCGGGATCGCTCACGACTTCAACAACATTCTCTCGGCAATCCTTGGTAATGCCGAGCTGGCGCTCGAGTCCCTGACCCAAGGGGCGGTCGGTCGTCCCTTCTTGCAGGCAGTGAAGACCGCTAGTGTCAACGCTGCCGATCTTTGCAGCCAGATGCTGGCGTATGCAGGGCGCGGTGGTATTAGCGCGGAGCCGGTGGAATGCAACCGACTGGTGAGGGAACTCGGCGGGTTGTTGAGGGTGGCGCTGGCGAAGAAAGCCGAGCTCAAGTATGAGCTGAATGGGCAAGACCTCTGGGTCAGCGCCGACCCCAGTCAGCTGCGGCAGGTGATCATCAACCTGATCACGAATGCATCCGAGGCCATAGGCAACAATCCGGGGGTAATCACCGTCGGAACGAGGCTACGCGCCAATTCAGCTTCAGAGCTGGCAACCCTGGCCTCAGGCCAAACCCTCGAGCCCGGCGAGTACGTTCAGCTCTGGGTCAGCGACACTGGCAGCGGGATCGATGCCGAGAGTCGCGAGAAGATATTCGACCCGTTCTACTCGACGAAGTCGGCGGGACGCGGCCTTGGCCTTGCGGCGGTACAAGGCATCGTTCGACGCCATTCTGGTGCGATCACCCTGGTCGACGGAGCGGGCGACGGAACGCAGTTTTCGGTCTTGCTGCCCAGGGCCCTGGCGCCAAGTCTCGTCGCGCCGGCGCCAATCGCGGAGCGACGCAAGGGCCTCGGAAAGACCATCCTGGTCGTCGACGACGAACCGGCAGTGCTGAACGTCGTTGCGATGATGCTCAAGAGCGTGGGCTACGAGGTTCTTCGCGCGCGGGACGGCGTGGAGGCCATTCAAAAGTTCACGTCAGAGTGGAAGAGCGTCGACTGCGTGCTGCTCGATCTGAGCATGCCAAAGCTCGATGGCGACGAGGTCCTCCGGGAGCTGCGACTGATCCGAGGGGACATTCCGGTCATCCTGATGAGCGGATTCACGGAGCAGCAAGTGCTGACTCGAGTCCAGGATGCGGGCCTGGCGGGCGTGCTTCCGAAGCCGGTACTCATGGACACGCTCCTGTCGAAGGTTGCCATGGCTCTCGGCGACAAGGCAGATCCTGGCAGCAGTGGAATGTCCGGGACGCCCGTGGCCGGCCGCTAGCCCGGGCCCGGGGGCGAATCCGATGGCCGCGGGGGCGGAACCGGATCATGGCCGCCCTTCGCAAATGGCTGGCAACGCATGATGCGCCATGTTGCCAGGCCGATTCCCCGGATCGCGCCGTGGGTCAGGATGGCTTCGTGCGCGTAGGCGCTGCAGGTCGGATGGAAGCGACACATGGGTGGCTTGAAACGCGACAGGTACCTGCGGTAGAGGCTTATGGGCAGGACGAGAATGCGCCTGATCCAAGTGGGGGTCTCTCGTGCCCGGTTCACGATGCTTGCTCCTGAGCTGCGGCGTCCTTCTCGGCCCGTTCGATGCAGCGGCGTACGGCCTTGTGGCCGAGCGTTGTGAGCTCTCGCTGCACGGCCTGAACCTCAGGCCAGAGCTTTGGCACGGCGGGGATCAGGACGAAATCGTATCCGGCCGGCAGCTCGGGATAGCCGAGCCGGAATGCCTCTCGAAAAACACGGCGTACGCGGTTTCGCCGTACCGCGTTTTTCCAGATGCGGCGACCGACGGAGAGCCCCAGGCGTGAGAATGCCAGTCCGTTGGGGCAAGCCACGACGACCATGATGGATCCGCGCGCGCGATTTCCGTCGCGGTAGGCGCGCTGAAAGTCGCTGCCGCTCTTGACCCGCATGGCGGGCCGGAAGCCCAGGGCTTTTCGACCGGGCGTGGGATTGGGGGGGCTGTCCATCACTCCCTACGATACTCTCTTGGCCTGGGCTACGGGCCGGCGGGCCCGGGTCGCCCGCAGGGGTCCGTCTTGGGCAATAGAACGAATGGAAATTGGATTGGCGCCGAGCGCCGTCCCGCGGCAGATGGAGACCGTTTCGAGCTGCAGGCGGTTGCCGGCGGCGCGCAGCCCCTGGGGTCCTGGCCGCGCTCCCGGAGCCTCGACCTGCGGGATGCCCTGGAGGCTGCCCAGGGCGCGAGCGCCTGGGCCGCGACGCCGGTGGGTGAGCGATGCGAGGTTGTAGCCCGGGCCCTCGACTTGCTGGCCGACGATCCGGATCCGGATGGCATCAGCGCCCGGGCCACCGGGCTGGACGCTGGCGAGCTGGATGAGCATATGGATGCGCTCTGGACGCGCCTTGATGGTGCCGCCGACGAGGACCCCTGGCGGGGAAGCCGCAATCCGATCCTGTGTGCGCCGCACTGGAGTGAGTTCTTCTCGGGCTATGCGGATGCAATCCTGGCCCTCGAGGACGGACACACCGTGTGCCTCGTTTCCTCTTTGCCACTCCCAGCCCTGGCGGATCGCCTGGCGGAGACGCTCCAGACCGCGGGCGTGACGCCTGGTGCATTCAACGTCCTCCACGACGACCAGAGCGGGGCCCTGCGCTGTGCGTCCGAGCTGGCCGCGTCCGGCCCGGTGGGGGGATTCTGCCTGTCCGGGCCAATCGATCCGCCGGTTGCTCCGGTGCAATCGAGGACCGGGCGGGCCCTCCCGCGCAAGGATCTGCACTTTGGCGCCGGTCTTCAGTCTCGGGTTGCCTCGGAGAACAAACCGCGGCGCGAATTCCGGCGGCTCTCGAGAGGGGCGGCCTTCGTGGGGCTCGATGAGGACATCGAAGTCGCAGCAGAGCGGATCCTTCAGCGAGGGCTCGGGCGCCCGGTACTGGGAGGTCAGTTGCCTGGCCAGGCCGGGCTGGTGACCTGCGATCCACGGGTGTTCTCCAGGTTCACCGAGGCGTTGCTGATGCGGCTCGATACCCCAGAATGGGCCCAGAAAGGCCTCTATTGCGACCCCGACGTGGTGCGGGAACTCCTTCTGGCGCGCGAGCTGGGGCTGGACGAAGGCGCGACCCTGATCGCCGAGAGCGGCCCCTGGGCCGGGGGAAGCTCGCCTTCCGAATCAGCTGGCGGTAGCCTAGGCTGGCTCGTTTTCACGAATGTGGAGCCGACGATGCGCCTGGCTGGCCTGACCCGACCCGCGCCCATGCTTCTGCTGATGCGCGGCGAGGCCTGAGGACGGCGCCGGGTGCCACCTGTCGGCATCCAGGAGCATTCGACGGCAACGAGTCAGGGCCCGTTCCGGGCTTACCGAACCCCCGCGACCTCCTGACGGGGGCTGCGAGACCGACAGTGAAGAAGAGGTGTGTCGATGATCGATCCGAAATCAGTGCATGAAACGCTCCGTCATCACCAACTGGTGGACGGCTATCCGATGGTCATGGACCTGGAAAAGTCGCAGGGCGCGTGGCTACACGATGCCGTCACGGGTCAGGCCTACCTTGACTTCTTCACCTGCTTCGCAAGCTGGCCCATCGGCTACAACCACCCCGCCACCCGGGAGCCTGAATTCTGCGCGCAGATCGAACTGGCGGGGCGCAACAAGCCGGCCAGCTCGGATCTGTACACCCAACCGATGGCCGAGTTCGTGAGTGCCTTTGCGACCCGGGTCACGCCGGAGGGCTTCCCGCATCACTTCTTCATCAGCGGTGGCGCCCTCGCGGTTGAAAACGCGCTCAAGACGGCCTTCGACTGGAAGGCCCACAAGGTCGGTGTTGGCAAGGTGGACGACGGAAACGGCCTTGTGATCCTGCACTTCAAGCAAGCCTTCCACGGGCGTTCCGGCTATACGCTCAGTGTTACCAACACCGTCCCTGACAAGATCGAGCTCTTCCCGAAGTTCAACTGGCCGCGTGTCCACAACCCGGCCATCGTCTTCGACCTCGAGGGCGGGATCGCCAATGACATTCAGGCCGAGGAGGACCGCGCCTGCAAGGAGATCGAAGCCGCGTTCCGTGAATTCGAAGGCCGGGTGGCAGGCATTCTGATCGAGCCCATGCAGGGCGAGGGCGGTGACAACCACTTCCGCACAGAGTTCCTTCAGCGGCTTCGGAAATTCGGTGACGACGAGGAGAGCCTGCTGATCTTTGACGAGGTTCAGACGGGCTTCTTCGGCTCGGGCAAGCCCTGGCTGTGGCAGCATCACGGCGTGAGGCCCGATGTTGTTGCCTTTGGAAAGAAGAGCCAGATCTGTGGCATCTACGCCAGCGAGCGAGTGGATGAGGTGCAGGACAATGTGTTCCGCCGCTCGAGCCGGATCAACTCGACCTGGGGCGGAAACCTGGTGGACATGGTGCGCTCAAAGAAGTTCATCGACGTGATCCTGGGCGAGAACCTGTCGGAGAACATCGCGGCTCGGGGCACCCAGATGGTCGAGGGACTGCGCGACCTGGCTCGTGAGCGTGGGCACTTTTCCAGCGTGCGCGGCATCGGGTCGCTGGTCGCCTTCACTCTCGATTCAGCCAGCCTGCGCGATGACATGATCAAGGCCATGTTCGACAAGGGAGTCATCGTCCTGGCCTCCGGCGAGCGTGCGATCCGATTCAGGATGCCTTTGATCATCAACGAGGCAGAGGTTGACGATGCGCTCTCGCGGGTCGCGGATTGCATGCCGGCGCGCGTCTGAGCACCGGCACCGGCCGGATGTTGGAGGAGCCGCGCGGAGCTGAGCCATGTGAAGCTCGGGTGTAGCGCGGCTTCCGCGAGCGGCAGCACCACGTTCGTAGCTGTTCGAGCTGCGCGCTGCCCATCACCAGGCCGCTACCCACGCACGGAGACGTTGCGGCTCGGTACGGCGTGGACGATGGCGCCGAGCATCAGCGCCAGAGCAGCTGGCTGAGGCTTCTCGACACACTCGACTCTGCCGAATGGTCCGGGGGACGCTTCGTCGGGCAATACCGCCCAGCTTTGCAATTGAGGCAGGCCCCTTGGTCCTCCTATCCGCAACTGCTATTGGTCTAATCGACAGGCAACCGATACTATCGCGCCCAATGGCTCACCCTCCCTCGAATATCCTTGTCGTCGGTGCTTCGGGCTTCATCGGTCGGCATCTCGTCCGAAGATTCGCTCTCGATGGTTGTGAGGTCGAGGCATGGAGTCGCTCCGAGGTCGAGGCGCCGCCAGGGACTGAATCGGGCTTCAGATATCGGTGCGTGGACTTGCTTGGAACCGAAGAACTTCCAGCGCCACCAGACGGCGGGTGGGACGTGGTATTTCAGCTTGCAGGTGAGTCTCGACCGAGCCGTTTCACGGGCCAGACCCATCTGCGCGACACGGTTCGCATGGCTGCCCGCGTGGTGAGCCATGTTGGGCGAGTCTCACCAGGGTGTCGATACATATTGAACTCGAGCGCGTACGTCTACTCGGCGTCTGAAGATCCGCGCTCCGAGAAGGATGAGACGGTACCGACAGGTCCGTATGGACTCGCCAAGCTGATAGCTGAAGACCTAACGCTGCTTCACCGCGATCGTCTGCACGTGACGATCGTGCGCGCATTCAATCTGATCGGACCAGGCTTGCCGGATGGCCTTTTCGCAACGGACCTCCTTGCAGGGCTCAGAGGGGACGTGTCGCCGGCGTCTCTGAATGGCGCCGATGTTCAGCGGGATCTACTCGATATTCGCGACGCAGTTGCCGCTTACTCGGCGTTGCTCGGGTCGGATTACGAAAGCGGCAGTGTGTTCAACTTTTGCTCTGGACGTGCAATACGCAGTTCTGAATTTGCAGGGATTCTCTTGAACGAATTGCAGCAGTCTCGAGAGCTTCGGTTCGAGGGGACTCCCCATATGCCGATTCTTGGAAGCTGCCAGAAGCTGCGATCTCTGGCTGATTGGGATCCAAAGTTCAGTATTGCTGAAACTGCTCGTAGCTTCGTGGAGGTTCATCGTGGCTGAAGTCGCAATATGCTCGCTCGTTCGCGATGGAATGAGCTATTTGCCCGCGTACCGTCGGCAACTGGAGTCGCTCGTGCTGGCTGACGGCGATGGATGGCAGCTCTACATACTCGAGGGCGATAGTACCGACGACTCCTGGGAATATCTGAAGCGTTGGTCGGCCGAAGATCCTCGCGTTCATTGCATCCAGAAGCACGTCGGGCAGGCTGGGGGGAAAGAGGATCTGGCCCGCAGGTGGGCTGAAGTCTGCAATGCATGCTTCGATTCGATTCCCGAGGATTCAAACCACACGCACGTACTCTGGCTTGAAGCGGACCTGACCTTCCCTTCTGAAGTCGCAGGACGCCTGCTCGAGCACAGGGCCGATGTCGTGGCTCCCGTCATTTTCCTGGGCGGGCAGTTCTACGATGCCTGGGGATTTCGCGATCTCAATGGTCGGCACTGGACGAATCATTCGCCGTACCATCCGGACTACGCCCCGGCTCGCCTGCTTCCCATGGGGTCCGTTGGGAGCTGTGTACTCTTCCGTCGTGAGATTCTCGACGCGGGGGTCCGGATGCGAGGAACCTATGATGACGGTTTGTTGGTGGGGATGTGCAACGATGCGCGAGAGAAGGGATTCCGAGTCTGGGCAGATACCGGTACAGCCATACTGCACCCTGTGAACAATTGGGAGCGCCAGATGTGGCGCCCTCGACGAGTTTCGGTGGAGTCAAGTAGCGGCACGTATGATGTGGACCCGCTGGAGTTTGCTGCCAGGGGCATCAATCCCGCCCTGCCAGTTCTCGATTCGGTTGCCTTCGTTTCTGCGCATTACCACTTCTTCAAGAAGCAGTTCAGACGGCTCCGCACGAATCGCCTGGACGTCGATATTCAGGCGCGTTCAGCACCTTCTCGACGATACGAGATGACTGTCAGGGCAGCCAAGCGCAAGGGGATTGGGGCTATCCCGGGATTGAGCAGGCTGCTGATGTCCTTGTGCTCCTCATCAAAGCTTGGAAGGGCGAGCGCGACCGAATTGGATTCTGGAAGTCCTTTTCGATGCAATGTTCGTATCAGCATTGACGCTGGCGAGCAGGTGGTGGGCTCGAGCGCGAACGGCTCCAGAGCGAAGGCGGCAGATCGGGTGAAGGCAGACGCATGAGCGACAGATTCCTACCGGTTGCGGAGCCGGATCTCACGGGCAACGAGAAGCGCTACGTCAACGAGGCGCTCGATTCGGGCTGGATCAGCTCGAACGGAGATTTCATCCGGCGCTTGGAGGCGGATTTCGCCGAGTATTGCGCGGCCCGTCACGCCGTTGCTTGCTGCAACGGTACGGTGGCGATTCACCTGCTCTTGTTGGCGATGGGGATTGGCGAGGGGGATGAAGTCCTCGTGCCGAGTTTTACCTACGTCGCTTCGGCCAATGCGGTCACCTATACCGGTGCAACGCCAATCCTCGTCGATAGTGAGACCGAGCACTGGAATCTCGATCCGGCCAGGCTTGAAGAGGCGATCACTCCCAAGACGCGAGCGATCATGGCGGTGCATCTGTACGGCCATCCGGCGGATATGGATGCAATTGGTGAGGTTGCCAGGCGGCACGGGTTGCCCGTGATCGAGGACGCTGCGGAGGCTCACGGCGCAGAAGTTAATGGGCGCCGAGTTGGCGGCTTGGGGCTGGCGGGGACGTTCAGCTTCTACGGCAACAAGATCATCACTACCGGCGAAGGCGGGATCGTCACGACGAACGACGACGAGCTAGCCGCCAAGATGCGTTCATTCCGTGGTCAAGGGATGGATCCGAATCGTCGCTACTGGTTTCCGATCGTCGGATACAACTATCGAATGACGAATATCGCGGCAGCCATCGGATGCGCGCAGCTCGAGCGAATAGATGCCTTCCACGAGCGCCGTCGAACGATCGCGGCGCAGTACAGCGAGAGGCTTGGTTCTGAATGTGAGCATTTTGGTCTTCAGCTCCCGCATGAAGCACCGTGGGCCAAGCACGTGCATTGGCTGGCGTGCCTGCGTACGCCTGCCGAGCAGCGAGACCCGCTCATGCATTACCTGTCCGAGCACGGCATAGACTCACGTCCCTTCTTCCCGCCATTGCATGAGCTACCGATCTATTCAGCGGATCGCTTTCACGGTGGTCGACCACTGCCTGGCGCGACGGAGCTCGGCGCAACGGGGCTGAATCTTCCGACGTTCAATTCAATGACAGAGGACGACGTGGACCGGGTCTGCTTGCGTGTGCTCCGGTTCTTCACTGCGCCCGTCTGACGACGAATCTCCAAGAATGAAACGCCTTTGGATTGTCGGTGGTGGTGGCGCGGCACTGCAAGCGTGGGCCGTTGTCGCGGCTATCGGAGAGAATTTCGACTGGACGATGCAGGGATTCATCGTCACGGAGTCCCCGGGCTTCGAGACAGCAGGTCTGCAGATTCAGAAGGAACCCGAGTTTCTCGCCTCGGCGGATCCCGCCATCGACCAGGTCCTGGTAGCGATCGGTGCTCCGCGGATCAGGGGCGCCGTTGCGAGGCGATTCAATGAGGCCGGCTTTCGGTCCCCGGTGGTCATACATCCGCGCGCGCTCATCGGTCCACGCGTGACTCTTGGCCCCGGAACTATCGTGATGGGCCTCGCCGCTCTGGAGACCGATGTGCGGGTCGGGGAGCATGGATTGATCAATCAGCACGCAAGTGTCGCGCACGAAGGGATCCTTGGCGACTGCGTTAGCGTTGGACCAGGCGTTCACCTTGCGGGCAAGGTCCGGATCGGTAGCTATTGCGATCTGGGTACCGGAGCCGTGGCGCGACCGGGGATCTCTGTAGGAGAGGGAACTGTCGTGGGGGCGGGCGCGGCGATCGTCGCCGATCATCCTGGCGGAGGAGTCCTCGTGGGGATTCCTGCGAAACCCATTCCTTGATCGCGTGACGGCGCTTGGAACATCCAATGAGACAAACCAAGAATCGTGGTGGGATTTCTGACTTGGCGGGCGGATTGCTCAGGAAAATTCGATCCATGGGGCGTGCGAAGCGGCGCAGGCGCAGGAACGCCGCCGTTTCCAGACAGCTTGCCGAGCTCCATCGAATTACTGACGCGCTCGTCGAGATGCAGGCATCCGAACACTCGAGAAGAGTTGCCGCATTGCCGGCAGGTACCCCGCTCGCCGAGTGCGAGTTCCGCACCTATTCTCAGTTCGGCGAAGATGGGATTCTTCAACACCTGACCGCGCATGTGCCCTTCGCCGAGAGATCCTTTGTTGAGTTCGGCGTCGAAGATTTTCTCGAGGCCAACTGCCGCTTGTTGCTTCGGTTGGCGCCCTGGCGTGGACTCGTTCTCGACGGCCGACCGGATCTTGCCGAGGTCATGGGGGCGGACCCGCTGATGTTTTCTCGCAACCTGACAGCGAGGTCTGCTTTCATTACCGCAGAGAACATCAATGCGCTTCTGGAAGAAGAGGGGTTCGTTGGCGACATCGGAATACTCTCGATCGACGTGGACGGGAACGACTACTGGATCTGGCGTGCGGTCAAGGTCGTGCAGCCTCGGATCGTTGTCGTGGAGTACAATTCGATATTCGGACCTGACGCTACTGTGAGCGTGCCCTACAAGCCCGATTTCTATCGGGGGGATGCTCACTACAGCTTGCTCTACAGCAGCGCTAGCCTTGGCGCCCTCGCCCACCTGGCGCAGTCGCGTGGTTATTCTCTGGTCGGATCGAACGCCGCCGGGAACAACGCATTCTTCGTGCGCAACGATGTTCTCGGAGATTTGCGCCCCCTGACATCCGCCGAAGCGTGGGTCGAAAGTTCGTTCCGCGAGTCACTGGACAGAGAAGGACGTCGGACATGGACCTCCGGAACGGATCGCCTCAAGATCATCCAGGACGAAGTGCTCATCGACGTGCGAACAGATGAGACCATCCGGGTTTCGGATCTCTTGAAGTAGGACGCTGATCGGTACGCCAGTACCCGAATGCATCGAGCGTGGCTACGGCTTCCGGGTCAGCGGAAGATCGATTGCCCACTTCGGAGCAAATCCGAATCCCCCGTCCGGGAACCGAGACGAATCGATGGCCGGCGCCGGTACTGGCCGCGACGGTGGGACCCGGTGAATGAGCCAGAATCAGGAGAAATCATCCATTCCGGTCTCTCCCAGGCCTCTATCATCTCGATCGGCGGGAGTGGGAGGACTCGTCGCAGGTTTGGTGGCCTGGAGCAACGAGACTCCTCCTTTCCAGCCAGCCTAGTTTCCTGTTCCTCGGAGACCGAGTGCCTCGAATCGCCCTCTTCCATCATTCGCTCGCCGTGCGTGGGGGCGCTGAGATTCTCTGCGCGACCCAGGCCCGACACCTGTTCAGCCGAGGGCTGGACGTGAGCGTGGTGACCTTTGGGTTTGACCAGACGTATTGGGGGGAGGAGTTCGCCGGGATCGATGTCCGTGTGGTGCGGAAGAAGAGCTGGACCGATGGGGTCTTCAACTGGGATCGACGCTCGAAGGTCCTCGCTCAGGGACGGCGGGCCAGGGCGGCGCTGATGGAAGCGGATCTTGTCGTTGCGCACAACGCGCCGTGCAATCTGATGCTCGGCGCCCTGGACCTGCCCGGTCAAAAGATCTGGCAGTGCAACGAACCGCCCCGAAACCTGCACCGTCAGCTGGCGAATCCGTACCTCTCGGTTCGTGTGGGGTCGGACCTGGTCGACCCGCACGATTTTGCTACCCGCTCCTGGAGAGAGTTCGTGTCCAATGAGAGCAATCAGCGTGAGATTGGCAAGCAGGAGCGCAGTGCTCAGCAAGACATCAACCTGACCCGACGGCTCCACAGCATCTACGGAATCAGCGAGTTCACTCGTGAGAATGCTCGGGCGATCTATGGGCGCTGCGACGAAGAAGTCGTCTACCCCTTCGTGCGCTTTCCTGAGGGCGGCCGTCGGCACGGACCCTTGGCGAAGAGCGGACTGCAGGTCCTCGTGCAAACCCGCCTGGAGCTCATGAAGAACGTGGATTCGGTGATGCGAGGATTCGCTCAGTACCTCGAGCACGATCCAGCGGCGATCTTGCACCTGGTGGGGGACGGACCCCTGCGCGAGCAGCTTGCTGACCTGGCCCTGGAGCTCATGCCGCCTGCGGCTTGCCGAATTCACGGCTACCTGTCGAACGAGGATCTGCGTTTGATCCACGATCGCTGTGACGTGTTCGTCTTGCTGTCCCTGGACGAGCCTTTTGGCATGGTCTTTCCCGAGGCTGCGGCGCGCGGCCTCTTGATGATCGGGCCGGACCACGGTGGCCCCGTTGAAATCCTCGAGGGCGGCGCCATCGGTCAATGCATCGATCCCTTTGCACCTGAGGCGTTGGTGGAAGCCTTGCAAGGCCTTCGCGGGCTGAGCGCACCCGAAGCGAATCGCAGGCGAACGGCAGCCGATGATTCCTGCCGGGCACGCTTTGCGGATGACGTGATCGAGGCGAGCTTGTTGCGCTCGATCGGTGTGGTGTAGGCCGCCGTTCGCCGACTCGATCACGGCTCGCACGGAGGGCGGATCGAATGCCTTCGGGTAACAGGCCTGGTTTCCGCCGGCTTCCGGTAGTGGAGCAAGCCGCTCGCAGTGCATTCGGCCGGCAAGGACGAATTGCGTCTCGGGCCAACTGCGAGTCAGGCCCGAGAATCAGGGCGGGTCATTCAAAGCAGACATGCGGCTCACGCGGAGCTGGGATGGACCGCGCTGGCGCTTCCTTGCCCGCTACCGCACAACGCTTGCGCTGTGACCGGCCCCCGGGCTACCTGGCCGCGTGAGTCCAGCAAACGGCCTGGAGTCTCACCGATTACTCAGGCCAGGCGTGAAGGACGCGCACGTCATCCCCCTCAATTGTCCAGTCTCCAGCGACTGCTGGAACCAGGTAGGTGGTCATTGGCTCAAGGACCTGGCTGCATTGACCGGCGCGCAATTCGCCTTCGCCGCCAAGGTGAATGATGATGCTGCAGCGTTGTGGCTGACCGCCCTGGAGGCTTGAGCCCCGGCGTTCCTCCAGGCTGAAGTGCTCGCCGTGGATCAATTCGCGACGATCTCCATGCCAGGGAGCCTCCAGCGGGCCATGTTTCGCTTGACCGCTGAAATCGATAGTGGCCAGTGATTGCTCCAGGTGGGTGGTCCGTGGCTCGCCGTCCAGACCGACGCGGCCCCAATCGTACACGCGAAAGGTGCAATCGCATGTCTGCTGGATTTCGAATAGCAGGCAGCCTGCACCGATGGCGTGCACCGTGCGCGCGGGTACAAAAAAGAAGTCCCCATCCCTGCAATCGAATCGATTGAGCACTTCGGGCAGGGTGCCATCACGCAGGGCGCGCTTGAAGCTGCTGGCTTGCACGTCCCTTTGACAACCCTGGAAGAGCTCGCCTCCATCTCCGAGCATGAACCAGCACTCGGTCTTGCCGCGCTCTGCTACTTTGAGCGAGCGCGCCAGGGAATCGTCTGGATGTACCTGCACGGACAGCCGCGCGGTGCAGTCGAGTAGCTTGACCAGCAAGGGGAAGGGGCCGCCGTCATAGCAAGTGCCCACCAGCAGCTCGCCATATTTGGTCGTTAGCTCGCTCAGTGAATGACCTTCAAGCGGGCCCGCGGCCACCACACTGCGACCCCGTTCGTGATCGGACAGTTCCCAACTCTCACCGATCGGGCCCTCCGGCAAGTCATCTCGAAAGCTAGACATGCGTCGGCCGCCCCACAACACGGACCGGTAGATCGGTTGGAAGCGCAGGATTGCTTGCAACGGATGGCTCGTGGTGAATTGAGCGTTGGAGGGGGGGGCGGTGTCTGCGGAGTATGGTCCCGCGCGCTGCTTGCGAGCGAGGCCCAGGACGTCCAGCAACCTGGCCGAGATGGCCTCTTCGCCAAATCGTGCGCGGCAGGAATCGTCCGCGGCGCTGCGCCGACGGTCGACCTCCTCACTGGAGAGGGAGCGCAACTCCTCAAGGGCCTCCACCAGGGCACCCGCTTCAAACGGGTCGATGCAGTGGCCGATTTCGCCTCCCTGGAGGATCTCCAGGGGGCCGCCGTGATCGGGTCCCACCATCAGCAGGCCCCGTGCCGCGGCCTCGGGATAGACCATGCCGAATGGCTCATCGATGGTGAGGAGTACGAATACCTGGCAGCGGTCGTAGACCTGGCGCATGTTCTCGTTGGAGAGGTATCCATGAATCTTGCAGGAGCTGTCCGGCATGAGTTCCTGCGCCAGTTCCTGGAGTTGCCCACGAAGCGGCCCATCGCCTACCACGTGCAGAATGGCCTTTGGGTCGCCCTTGAGGTACTCCGCAAAGCCGCGGATTACGCTATCGACGTTCTTGCCGGTCTCGAGTCGGCTTTGAACGAGCACTTCCAGGCCGTTCGGGCCGAGGCGGCCCGAACGTGAGCCCCCCTCGGGGAAGCGCACGAAGGGGTATACGACCCGCTCCTCGCACGACCCATAGATCGCTCTGGCGTTGTCCCTCGAAAATTCTGAGATGGCAAAGACTGTGTCCAGGCGGCGTGTCATGGCGATGTCACTCTGGGCACGCGCGTGCAATAGATTCTGGCGTTTCGAGCCGATTGTCAGGGACTCGCGCACGGCGTTGGTGGCGAGGTCTTCCGTCCCGTTGGGGGTAGCATCCACACGTGCGGCGAGCCTTGGATTCGCCAATCGTAGGTGCAGGGTGCGCAGGGGCTCATTGCATTGCCACACACGGCGAGCAGGGATGTCGGCGGCGCCGAGCATCCAGTTGCAGGGCGAATTGTGTGCCAGGACGAGATCTGACTCCAGCAGGTGCTGTTGCGCGCGCTGCGCGCGAGCCTTCAATTTGCCGAGCCGACCGATGCCGAATCTCACGTCGCTCCAGGTGCGTTTCGGAATCGCCGTGACCTTGTGTCCGGCGTGTTCCGCGGCCCAGGTTTCAATGTCGTAGTCGAAAGTTACAGTTCGAACGTCGAACCCTAGATCCGTCAGCCGGCGAGCCTGGTACGCGCACAGCAATTCGGCGCCACCTGGCTTGAGGAAGGCGGGGTGAAAGAGGACGATTCGGGACAATACGGCTCCAACCGGTTGGTGCAATCGTGGCCGCTCCAGGTGGGCGTTGGACGGGTGAATCCACGGCTCGCGAGGGTTGGATGATAGGATTTGCGGGTGCGCGCCTAGCTCATGTTTCGACGAAAATGGACACGAATTCCAGATCGTTGATCCGGCTTGAATCGGCATCCTGCGCTCCTCGTGATGAAGAACTCTCGCCCTCGAATTCTGGTCGCCGGCGCATCGGGTTTTACCTGTCGCGACCTGGTCGCCCGGCTTCAGGAAGGCGGGCGTGACCGGGATGCCTGGAGGCGTTCCTTGATGGAGTCTCCCACGCGGATCGGGGGACGCTGGGTGCACCGCAAGCGGGATCTGGTCTCGGATGACGACCAGCCGTATCCAGGTTCAGGAATCTGGGATGAGGCCATCCAAATCGCGGGAGCGTCACGTTGCTGCCACATTGTTAGGGCCGCAGAGGCGCGTAGAACTATGTGACTGGCGGCCCGCATGGCCGAGCTCGCCGCGAGGGTGTCCCCGGGATGTCGTTGCGTGATCCAGTTGCGCGCCTGGAGTTACTCGGGCACTCCACCGAGGCTGCCCGAAACGCGCCTGCCCGAGCAGGTACGCGCTGGCGTTGTCCCGCGGATGTCAACCATGCTGATTGTGAGCGTGATCCGCTCGACATCCGTGACTCTGTGGAGGGCTTCGTGGCGACGATATTGGCGAGCTATCCAGGCGGCGCTGTGATCGATCTCTACCTTGGCCAGATGCCTCGATCTCGAGACTCGCCGAGGCTCTGCGCATGGCCCTGGCGTGAAGGGGGAGGCGCTATTTCTCGGGGTGCCCGGCGGACCGATGCCGGGCAGCTACGAGCGCCTGCGGGCCATGGACCCTTGGCAACCCACCTGTCGGATGGGGGGTGCCGCCCGGGCCATGCTGGTGGCCCATGAGGGCTGAGCGCACTCTCGCTGCAGTCGAAAAAAAATCGAGTCTGCCCACTCTCCTGTGGGGGTCATCTGTGAATAATGCGCCTCCGATGCGCGCCGCCAAATGGCCTTCTGCTAAGGCTGGCGCCGTCCGATTCCTCCAAATCAAGTCATGAGCGATAAAGAGACAGCCCTGATCACTGGCGTGACCGGACAGGACGGCAGCTACCTCGCAGAGTTGCTGCTCTCCAAAGGATATTCGGTCCACGGGTTGGTCCGTCGATCGAGCCTGTTCAACACGGCGCGGATAGACCATCTCCACATGGGGGATAACCGGAACGAAAACTTCCACCTGCACTACGGGGACCTGTCGGATGCTGGGGCCTTGCGCAACGTGCTTGATGAGGTACGCCCGGACGAGGTCTACAACCTTGGGGCTCAAAGCCATGTGCGCGTGAGCTTCGATCAGCCGCAGTACACCGTGGATGTGACCGGAGTGGGCGTGATCCGTCTGCTCGATGCTATTCGCAGCTTTCAGAAGCACTCCGGGCACACGGTGCGATTCTATCAGGCGGGCAGCTCTGAAATGTTTGGTTCAGCGCCTCCTCGTCAGCACGAGGGGACCCTGTTCCAGCCCCGCAGCCCTTACGCCTGCGCCAAGGTCTACGCTCACTACCAGGTGATCAACTACCGCGAGAGCTACGGAATCTTTGCTTCGAACGGCATCCTGTTCAATCACGAGAGCCCTCGTCGCGGTGAGAACTTCGTGACTCGCAAGATTACCCGGGCCGCCACACGCATCAAGCTCGGCATTCAGGACAAGTTGTACCTGGGCAATCTGGACGCCAAGCGCGACTGGGGCTTTGCAGGTGATTACGTCGAGGCCATGTGGCGAATGCTGCAGCACGACGAGCCCGGTGACTTCTGTGTGGCCTTGGGCGAGAGCATCAGCATTCGAGATTTCTTGTTGTTGGTGTTCGAGCAGGTTGACCTGGACTGGAATGAGTACGTCGAAATCGACTCTCGTCACTTCCGCCCGGCAGAGGTGGATCACCTGGAGGGCGATTCGACCCGTGCCCGCGAGGTGCTGGGTTGGAAGCCCGAACATGACGTTCGTTCCCTGGCCAGAATGATGGTCGAGGAAGACATGATGTTGGCCATGCAGGAACGGACCCTGCTCGAGGCGGCTCACGCCTAGGCCCGCGCAACCTCTCGAGGTCGCAAGTGGTGTTGGGCAACCTTTGAATTCTTTGCCCTAGGATTCAGACCATGGTCAACATCGGAATCAGCATCGGGAAGACGCGCACGCTGCGTGATGGCTTGGGTGAGTACGCGACTCAGCTTTGCAAGCGATTCGCCGCGGTTGCGCCCCAGCTGGGGCGTAAGCATGGTGTCGAGATCTACGTGCACGCGCACCCGGACCTGCACGGATACTTTGGGCCTGAATTGAGTTACCTGGCTGCCACAGGCGCCCAGCGCTTCTTACCCTGGGTCGGGCCCAAGATGGAACTCTGGCACCGGTTGGATCACTTCAACCGCCTGAAAGCGCCCCTGGGCACGAAAAACCTGGCGGTCACGATTCACGATCTGAACTACGCCTATTCAAAGCATGGCACATCCCGCGACCGTGGGGTCGCCCGGGTGCAGCGTGCTCTGGATCGCCATCAGTTCTATGCCACCAATTCGCACTACGTGAAGGGTGATATTGCCAAGCAGTTCAACACGGACGCCAAGGTCGATGTGGTGCACTGTGGTGCGCGGTCTCTCGTCGACACGGTTGAACGGGACCCGATTGGAGCCTTCGGCGGCAAGCCGTTTCTGTTCCATCTCAGCCGTATGTCGCCCTCCAAAAACGTTGGACCGATCCTGGACCTGGCTCGGGCTTGGCCCGAAATGAATTTCGTGTTCGCAGGTCCGGAACGAACAGACACACTGGCGATTCGAGCGCAGCTGGCGGCGGATCCACGATCGAACGTTGAGCTACACCTGTCGATCAGCGACGAGGAAAAGGCCTGGCTCTACGCGAATTGCGCCGGCTTCGTCTTTCCCTCATTGACCGAAGGATTTGGGCTTCCACCCATCGAGGCCATGCACTTCGGCAAGCCGGTATTCCTCTCCAGGTTCACGAGCTTGCCGGAGGTGGGTGGTGATGCGGCTCATTACCTCGATGCCTTTGATGTGGAGTCCATGCGGGCTCTGATCGAACCCGCGGTAGATCCGGCCACCTCCGCTGCCAATGCCGATGGGGTGCGAGCTAACGCCGCCCGCTTCAACTGGGATGATGCGGCTCGCAACTACCTCTGCCTGTACGGCACTTGGCTCGGCCTGGACTTCACGAACATCGAGTTCCCGCGCATGGATCGGCCCGCTGCATCCCACGCTTGATCGGCCCCTTTTTGAGCGGGGCGATCGATCAGGCACCTGGACGTCTCAGGGCTTCGGGCCGCTGCTCGTGGCGCTCTGGTGCCTCAACTGACCGCAGGCCGCGTCTCCGTCCAGGCCTCGGGACCAGCGCACGGTCGCGACCAGACCCGCTTCAACGAGCCGAGCACAAAAGGCGTCGACCACGTCGGGGCGGGGCCGCCTGTAGGCCAGGTCGGGACTCGGGTTGTACGGGATCAGGTTGATCGATGCGCGTCGGCCGGCGAGACGCTGTGCAAGCCGCTCGGCGTGCTCACGGCTGTCATTCGTGCCTCCAAGCAGGACATACTCATAGGTGATCTCGCGTCCGGTCTGTTCGAACCAGTCGTCGCCGGCCGCGAGCACCTCGTCGATCGGCGTGTCGGCCATGGCCGGGACCAGTTCGGCGCGCTGATCGTCGTCTGGAGTGTGCAGGGAGATCGCGAGCTGGAATCGCGGCTTGTCGCGCGCGGCACGGCGAACGCGCTCGGGAAACCCGACCGTGGAGACCGTTAGCTTGCGGGCGCCCAGGCCAAATTCCGTACTGATCACCCCCAGGGCCGTCTTCAGGTTCTCGTAGTTCAGGAGGGGCTCGCCTATGCCCATCACCACACTGCGCGCGAGGGGACCCACGGCGCGGCCGCGCAGGTACTGTTCGATGATCTCGTGCGCCTGGAGGTTGCGGGAGAGCCCTGCCAGTCCCGATGCGCAGAAGGGGCAGGCGACCGGGCAACCAGCCTGGGTCGAGACGCACAGGGTCGCGTCACGTCCGCGCTTGGTGGCGGGAATGTGCACCAGCTCGATCGTCGCGTCGCGATTGTCGCGACGCTCAAACTCCACCAGCAGCTTGGTGGCTCCATCGCGGGTCGTACGCCGCTCGATCTCCCTACCGGCGAAGATGGGCACCTCGGCGGCCAGGCCCTCGCGCACTCTCGACGGAAGGCCTGTCATCTCAGCGTAGTCGAGCACGCCACGCTCGAGCACCTCACGTCGCACCACACTGGCGTGGAACGGACGACCACCGAGGCCCTCGATTCGGCTTCGGAGTTCGTCAGGGGCGAGCGCAAACAGGCTCAGGCGCTGGTGGCCGCCTGTTTCGGCTTCAGGCATGTGACTGCGGATCTCGCGTCAGCGCTGCAATGAGCCTGCGGCCCACCTCATCTGCGGCCGCGCGCGCGGCGTCGAGGCTCGGCGGGTTGGCTCCGCCGACGGCACGGTGACCACCGCCACCGTAGGTGGCCATCAGCTCGCCCACGTGCAGGCCGTTGGCTGGGGCGTTCCACGGGTTCTCGCCGCAGGTGATGTGGAATCCCGAGCGAGTCGGGATCACGCCTACGGAGTAGGAGATCTCCGGATGATGGTAGAAGGCGGCAAATCGCTCGCGTCGGATCCGGCTCGAGGAGGCGTCATAGCAAAGCACACCGGATTCCTTCCACTGCACCGTGGGCGGGAATTGCTCGAGGGCCTTGTCCCGATTGCGGGACGCACGCTGGTGGGCCTTGTCCACGTCCCGTCTCCCGGCAATCTCCTCGAGCGTGCGCTCGGTCATGGCTTCGGCCAGCTCATCCACCCAGGCGGGTGTCGGCGCTACCGTGAGGGAGCGGGCGATGCGCAGGGCCGCGTCATCGCCGAAGATCGCCTGTTCGACATTCTCGTAGCCAGCTGCATCGATGATGTCCGACCAGTGCGCCATCTCGACGAAGCGCTTGGGCGGAGTGTAGCCCCAGTATTCCTTGGCATGGCGCAGGATCAGTGGCGGGCACGAGGGTGCGGTCTCATCCCACATCCAGCGTTCGCTAGGACTGTACTGTGCGCGCAGTTTGTCGCTCAGGAATGTGGTCGCGTGATGATCAAACCAGTACTCGGCGCGCGGGTGGAAATGGAAGTCCACGATCGCGATCCGGTTACCTTCCTCAAAACCATCCCAGTTGTTGCGCTGGTCGTAGTTGACGCTCTGCAGCCGAACGTTCTCTTCGCGTTCGTCACGCAAGATACGAGCCAGAACTGCACCGGCCACCATCCCATCGAAGTCGCGATGGTAGTGGATCGTCAGGGGCTCACCGGTTGCCATACCGCCAGCATAGCGGCAGTCCGGGGGCAACCGACAGAGGAATCAGGCGCTCTCGCGCTCGGATTCGCTCTCGTCCCCCTGTGAGTCCTCGTCCGGTTCCTCGTCCAGCTCGGCGTCCGGCTCGAGGTCGGCGGCTGTCAAGCCCCGCGCCAGGGAACGTTCGCCTTCGACCACGTCCTGATCGACCAGGAAGCTGTCCGTATCCTTGCGGCTCGGAAGCTCGTAGAGCAGGTCGAGAAGGAGGTCCTCGAGGATAGCTCTCAGGGCCCGCACTCCGGTCTCACGCTCGAGGGCCAGGTCGGCTATTGCGCCCAGGGCGGTGTCCGTGAACTCGAGTTTCTTGCTGCTCAGTGCGAACAGCTTCTGGAACTGACGCACGAGGGCGTTCTTGGGCTCCGTCAGGATGCGCACCAGGTCCTTGCGGCCAAGAGTGTCCAGGGGCGCCAGGACCGGCAGGCGTCCGATGAACTCCGGGATGAGCCCGAAGTGCATCAGGTCCTTCGGAATGAGGTAGCGTACGTACTCGTCGCGCGAGCCCTGTTCCCCGACCGGCGGAAGGGGCTCTACCTTTTTCTGGCGGTTGCCGACATGGGCCCGGTTTGGCTGAACCAGGGTCTGGTCGCGCCCAAAACCGATGACTTCCTGTCCGACGCGCTTGGCGATGATCTCCTCGATCCCGCTGAAAGTACCGCCGCAGAGGAACAGGATGTTCGTGGTATCGAGCTGGATGTAGGACTGTTCCGGGTGCTTGCGCCCGCCCTGCGGCGGAACGCTGGCGACTGTGCCCTCGAGGATCTTGAGCAGCGCCTGCTGAACACCCTCGCCGGAAACGTCGCGCGTGATTGACACGTTGCCCGTCGTGCGCCCGATCTTGTCGATCTCGTCGATGTAGATGATGCCCTGCTGGGCCCGGTCGACATCGAAGTCCGCAGACTGCAGGAGCTTCAGCAGGATATTCTCGACGTCCTCGCCCACGTAGCCGGCCTCGGTCAACGTGGTCGCGTCGGCCATCGCGAAGGGCACGTCGAGCATTCGCGCCAGGGTGCGGGCAAGCAACGTCTTGCCCGAGCCCGTGGGCCCGACGAGCATCACATTCGACTTCTCGATCTCGACCTCGGCGTGCTCGCTTCCCGGGCCCTCGCCGTCCTCGTGGCCTAGCTGCCGGACTCGCGTGTAGTGGTTGTAGACGGCGACCGAGAGGATCTTCTTGGCCCGCATCTGACCCACGACGTATTCGTCCAGTCGGCGTGCCAGTTCGATCGGGGTCGGAAGCCGGTCCACATCGACCTGGGCGACCTTTGCGACCACCTCCTTCGACGTCTTTCCAGCGGCACTGCCGTCGGGCTTGCGCCGCTGTTCCTCCTGCAGGATCGAGTTGCAGATCTCTATGCACTCGTTGCAGATGTAGACTCCCGGCGGACCGGCGATCAGCGACGCCACATGGTGCCGGCGTTTCTCGCAAAATGTACAGCGCTCAACATGGCGCCCGCGTCCGCTGGAAGAACTCATACCGTGATTCTACCCCTTGGAGCTGGATTCGTCAGGGGCGTCGATCGGGCGAGACACGATGTGATCGATCAGGCCAAAGTCCTTGGCCTCCTCGGGCGACATGAAATTGTCCCTGTCGCAGGCGTCAGAGACCGCCTTGGGGTCCTTGCCGCTGTGATTGGCCAGAATTGCCTCGAGGCCCTTTTTCATCTTCAGGATCTCCTTGACCTGGATTTCCATGTCGATGGCCGTGCCCTGCGCTCCGCCCCAGGGCTGGTGGATCATGACGCGAGAGTGGGGCAATGCGAATCGCTTGCCCGCTGCTCCGCCCGCGAGGAGGATGGCTCCCATGGAGGCTGCCTGGCCCAGGCAATAGGTCGAAATGCTTGGCTCGACCAGCTGCATCGTGTCGTAGATGGCCAATCCGGCCGTCACCGAGCCGCCCGGCGAGTTGATGTACATCTTGATGTCCTGGCTGCGTCCAGACTTGTCCAGGAATAGCAGCTGGGCCATGACGGCGTTGGCGACCTGGTCGTCGATCTGGGTTCCGACGAAGATGATCCGATCTTCGAGCAGCCGCGAGTAGATATCGTACTGGCGCTCGCCGCGGCCTGTTTTCTCGATGACGAAGGGTGTCGGATAGAAGTTTTCCATTTGAGTGTCGGTGGGCCGGGGGTCCTGGCATTCCAAAAGGTGGAGCGCCCAGGTTGGCTGTCAGCTAGGGGTTTGAATGGTCGCGTGTTCGCGTAGGTAGAGCCGGACCTTGCGCTCGAGCAGCTCGATCGCGACCTGTTGTCCGAGATTATTCTCGGTGTAGTACTTCTTGACCTCGTCGACCGAGGCATCGTTGCGTTCTGCGATGACCTTGAGCTCGTTGTCCATGTCCTCCTGGGTGACGAGCAGCTCCTTGGCCTGGCCAATGGCTTCCACGACAAGTAGCGCCTTGAGGCCGTTCTCGGCCTCCTGGCGTGCGGTGTCGCCTTGTTCCTCGAGCTGGGCCTGAATCTTGTCCTCCTCCAGGCCCTCGCCCGTGAGCTTCTCGCGCAGCTGGGCCAACCTGGCCTCCGTCTGCTCGTCGACCATCGGCTGAGGCAGTTCGAGGGGTGTGCCGTCGATGACCTGCTTCAGAAGGGCGGATTCGATCCGGGTGTCCTCTCGCTCCTGCAGGGCTTCGGAGAGACGCTCCGCGACCTTGGTCTTCATGTCGGCCTCATCGCTGGCATCCAGGAGCTTGAGCATCTTCTCCTCGGACGGCGGCACCATGCTGAAGGCCTCGACCACGTCGATGCGGCAGGTGCCCGGCTGTCCGCGCTGCGCCTCGTTGTCGAGGTTTTCGTCGAGGGTCATATCGACCTCGATCGAGTCCTTCTCCTTGGCGCCGGTCAGTGCCTCCTTGAAGGCCTCCGGATCTATCCCGGGCGGCGCAGTCTGCGGGCCGAGGCGCAGGCCTTCGCGCTCGAATACCACATCCTCGCCGTGCAGGAACGTGACGTTGCAGACGACGATTCCATTCTCGTCGATTCCCTCGTCGCCAGCGGGCTCCGGGGTCGCTTGCTGGCGCTTGATGTCTTCGATCGTATTCGTGATGGCCTCGTCCACGACCGGCTCGAGCTGGCTCTGGATCGTAAGGTTCTCGAGCTCGGGCAATTCGGCTTCGGGTCGCAGGTTGATCTCGAAGGAGACCTCGAGATCCGTGGCCTCGTCGCCCACCATCTCGTCGAAGGCTACCCGCGGTGCGGAGAGCGGCTTGAGCCCCTCGTCCTCGACCGCCTGCTGGTAGGCGCGCCGAAGAAAGTTCTCACGCACCTCGTTGCGAACCTGCTCGCCATGTTTCTGCTCGATCAACCGCGCCGGGATCTTGCCCGGCCGGAAGCCCTTGATCCGCATGTTGCGCCCGACATGCAGTAGCCCGGACTGGAACTCCTTGGCGAACTCCTCCTTCGGAACCGTGAGGAGGACCTTGGCCAGGGCCGTACCGACCTTTTCGATGGTGACTTGCACTGTTAGATGGGGGGAGCTGGGACTGGCCGGCGCGGGGGCGCAAGCGGGGGTTGTACAGACGATCTGCCGGCCTCTCGGTGTCTGATCGCCGAAAGCCGAACGTGTGTTTTAGCGTCCATGCAGGCGACGCGTCCAGCGCGCTGACGGGTCAGTCTCAGGGCCTTCCTCATCGACCGCCCCCGGGGGGGTACTGAACAGGAGCGTGGCCGCTTTCGAGCCTGGGCCCCAGATAGGCCCAATGGACCGTGGAAGGATGGGGATTCCTGGCAGTGAGGCGGCCCAAGGGGGTCAAGAATGGGGGCCGAGGAGGTCGCCAGTGGGTCGGTAGGGTGCCTGGAGAGGACATGGAAAAAATGGGCGCGGGTTGGAGGGGGGGGTGGTCTTGCTGGACTCGGGCTTGGGATTCGGAGCAATGCCTGGGGGGGGCTGGTTCTTGCTCCCATCGGGCTTGGGGTCTGGAGCAATGCCTGGGGGGGGGCTGGTTCTGCTTCCCCTCGGCTTCGGGCTCTGGAGCAAAACGGGGGGCGCCCCGCCTTGCCCCGTCACCGCCAGCGGCGGGGCCCAAAGGGCCGTAACCCGACGCGGGCGGTGTCGGGGCAAGGCGGGGCGAGGGACCCAACGGGGGGG
>Ga0315338_1000617_pt1 | contig 71497 bp, 73 predicted proteins | sample ASW8metaG_FD_204518 | JGI IMG/M metagenome (GOLD analysis project Ga0315338, IMG submission 204518) | Ammonia-oxidizing marine archaeal communities from Monterey Bay, California, United States - ASW #8 | ecosystem: Environmental > Aquatic > Marine > Coastal | place: USA: California | collected...
GGCGGCATGATGTAGGAGCTGCAAAGCCTAAAAGAAAGAAAACAGACTGTAGACGAGAGATATTTACAGATAAAGTAACAAAAAAAAGCGGGCTTTTAGCCCGCTTTTTTATTGCTTAAATTTTATCTGTTAGAATTATTACTTTTGTGATTTAAAATCCTGAAAAGATGCTACTTCAGATTTTGATTCAGAATCTTTGGACTGCTCAGAGTGTTTTGTCATTGAGGAACTACCGTTAAATGTACCACCACTATCAACTGTAAGAGTCTGAACAGATATATCACCCTCAATATTACCTGTGTCCTTAATTTCAAGTAAATTTGCTTTAACCTTTCCTTCAACTTTTCCATATACAATTACTTTGGGAGAACTTACATCACCAAGTACCAGCCCTTTTTCACCGATAATAAGACTTCCGTAAAGCTTGGCCTCTCCTTTGAATGAACCATCAATCCTTGCAGATGATGTAGTAATGTTACCTTCAAACGAGGCACCCTCGCCGACCAGTGTTGTAATCTGGTCTTTGTTGCTTTTTTCCCCGGCTCTGCCGGTATCATTCTTTTTTTTGCCAATCATTTCATTCACCCCATGGTTAAATAGTTTTTTGGATTAATTCTTTTACCGTCTTTATAAACTTCGTAATGCAAATGAGGCCCGGTTGATCTGCCTGTCGATCCTACTTTTCCTACCAGGTCCCCTGATTTTACTTTCTGACCAGCTTTTACATTGATCCTGGAAAGGTGACCGTAGAGTGTTTTATAACCGCTCTTATGCTGTACAACTACGCATTTACCATAACCTTTACGCCAGCCTGCTGATTTCACTACACCATCTGCTGTAGTAATGACAGGTGTGCCTGTACCGGCACTGAAATCAACACCTGTATGCATAGCCCTTCTTTTATTAAACGGGTCTTTCCTGTAACCAAAAGATGAGGAAACTTTACCCCTTGTAGGTTTGCCAAAGGGATATGTAAAAAACACTTCACTTAAATCATCCAGGTCGTTATTAATTGCATCAAGATAGTCCTCGCTAAGCCTGCTTACGGGAACATATTCTCCCCCAATTGACAACTTCTTTTTTATACCTTTTTTTTGCAGCAGTTCCTGCATATCAATAAGTTTCTTTTCTACTTCAATTAGCCTGTCGGTTATTTTTTCTTCAAGTTCTGTATTAGAATCAAAGTTTGAACTGTTTATAGCGGTCCTATTTATTTCAAACTCAAATATTGGAAAATCAAAATCCAGTACGGGTTCTTCGGTTACTTTTGCCTGCTGAACTTCATTTAATGACTCTTCTTCAAATTCGTCATCAAATGCCATACTATCGGTCTTTGGACCATTAAAGAAAGGTAAGAAAAAAGAGTCAAGAGTCTGATTTTGAGTAAAATAGATAACAAATGATGAAGTCATAAAAAAGAAAAGTGCCATAAAAACCGCGAGACCGTACTTTATCACATTGAGATTTAAATCAATATGTTTTGACGGGTCTTTCCCTTTGGAAACCAGAACTATGCTTATATTGTTTTCGTTATCCTTCTTCAACTTCCACCCCAACATTGTGAAAAAAAAACAGAAAGAATTTAAGACATTATTGCATCAATTATTGTAAATTGCAAATCATAATTTTTATACTAAAAATTATCTTTTAGTTTAAATAAATTGTTCTTCAGGGCATGTTCACAAGTAAAAGCTGCACTAAAATGTTATTACTTTAAGGCATTTATACAAATCAGTTTAGAATTTACTTAACTCTGAATTTTCAAGTACTTTACTATAAAAATTCCTTTCAAGAATATATATATTACGGGCTGTTTCTGATGCCTCTTCAAACTGGGTCGTTACTGTATTCAGCTCACTAATATTTTTTAGTATTACGGATAGTTCACTCCATTTTGCACCAATTATATTCATTTCACCGGCAAGCCCCATTTTTACCACAGTAGGGCAGTAATCTTCAACCTGCTTAAGGAAATCCCTGTACATCCACCTGAATGCAGCACCGTCTACACCGCGGCGGCTTATTACCTGGTATGCAAAACGGGACGACCATTTCCAGTCATCTATATTTTTCCATCCGGGAAGTTCATCTGACCAGCAATTTATCTCCTCAATACCGCTTTTGCCCCGGACTGTTTCCGTACCGTTTTGCATATAACGGGCATTCATACTGATTGCTCCCGGTACTGCAGTATTAAGATCAACTTCATTAAATTTAAGGTCAATATTAAGGTAGTTATTCCTCAGTGGGTATGGCTCGTACTTTGAATTACGTGCTAATTTCATTTTATCAAAAGAAACTTCCTTAATATCTTCATAAGCTGTATCAGCCAGGTAAAAAAGCTGGTTATCTTCATCATATCCGCACACTACTACAATATGTCCGGGGAAGTGAGTCCCGGAATTGTAGTAATCAAGGTAATAAATATCGGTCTGTATTAATACCGGGACATCTTTATTAATACTTTCTATCAGAAGTTTATGTGCTTTTTCATTATCATCTTCATACTGCCAGTCTTTATAACCAAACCCAAAATGATTAAAAAAACCGGATTCCATCCATGGCCCCCTGACATGTATAGACCTGGTGGGAGTATGGCTGTTTGTAGAATTATAAAAGCCAAGGCCGCCGCCAAGGCCGAAGCAGAGCTCCTCTGACATTGAAATATTGTAAAAATTGACAATGTCCCTTATCGCCACCGAACCGCAGTGTAACCCGGGTAGATGCTTCCAGTTTGTTAATATTTTTTTCATTATATTTTTCAAGTAATATATTAAGTCATTAGTTATAATCTTGTAAATATTTAAATATACCGGGAGTAACAACTTTGAATAAAAAGACCTTATTATTTTTCTTGCTTTTAGTTCTGTCTATTGCTGGGTGTGATGCAGTTGAAGATTCTTTTACCGATAATGTCATTGACCCGGATGGGTTACTTACTATTGAAGAAGTTAACCAGCAAAACTTTAACCTGAGAACACCCGTATATGATATTGCGGTATCAATAGATGATGGTGTTGATCTGTCACAGGACGAAATATTAATGCTTATAGACCAGGAAATTGCCGAATTCTTAAACTGCCAGTTTTTCGAAGGCGAAGACCTTGGTTTCGATGATTTTGTACTTGATAACAATGATATTATCGCTCCGCTTTCAGATCTGAGGATATTTGTAGTCCCCTTTAACTTTGAATGTGATACACAGGACAGGTCAATTTGCGCAGGCATCTATTTCAGAGCAGAAGACTCAATGGCAGTTGCTGAAGAAGGTTTTGGAAGATGTGGTGACCTGCCCCTTTTGAAACACGAACTTGCACACAGGTACGGCATGCTGGGCAATCATAGCAACCAGGACGAATTTGCCGCCTGCAGTGACCCCGAAGACTGCGGCCTGACAGGGTTTCTTGATGACTTAGGCATCGGTGGATAATTTAATATGAAACCAGGGACAGGATATAAAATTTATTTAACAATTTTTTTATTGTCCCTTACTATAGGCTGTACAAAAAATTACAAACCACCAAATCTGGGTGAACTATATACAAGGTCTGCCCAGGAATTCCATAAATACGGCAACCCTGTAATTGTAATACCCGGCATACTCGGATCAACACTTAAAGAAAAAGATACCGGGCAGATAGTATGGGGCGCTTTTGACAGGGACTTTGCAAATCCCGAGACACCTGAAGGTGCAAGGCTCATTGCTCTTCCACTCGACAAAAACAGCAGTAGCGACAACGTTGTTGCAGCCGGTGCCCTTGAAAGGGTAAAGGTAAGCCTCCTTGGTTTGCCACTTCAGCTAAATGCCTATGTCAATATTCTAAGCACACTTGGGGCCGGTGGTTTCCAGGATGATTCCTTCAAACTTGAAGATGTTGATTACGGCACTGAACACTTCACCTGTTTTCAGTTTGCATATGACTGGCGCTTGGACAATGTAGAAAATGCCAAACGGCTCCACACCTTTATATTAGAAAAAAAAATGTACGTAGAGCAGGAACTTGAAAAAAGATATGGAATAAAAAGGGAAATTAAGTTCGATATAGTGGCTCATTCGATGGGTGGCCTTATCGCAAGGTACTACATGATGTACGGAGATACAGACCTTGATGAAATAGTTGATACGGAAGGCCCTTCCTGGAAAGGAGCAGAGCTTGTTGAGAATGTAATTATAATTGGTACACCTAACGCCGGCTCAGTAAATGTTGTAGATGACCTTTTTCATGGAAAAGATATCGGCCCTTTCCTACCTACATACCAGTCTTCCATCATCGGTTCTATGCCCTCAACATACCAGCTTCTGACAAGGACAAGACATAAACATGTTGTTGACCAGAACGGCGTCGTATTAGACCTTTTTGACCCGAAAGTTTGGGAAAAATATAATTTTGGACTAATGAACCCCGACCAGGAGTATATGCTTGAAATACTGCTGCCCGATGTAAAAGATAAAGACGAAAGAAAGGAAATTGCTTACGATTATCTTACATATTCCCTGGACAGGGCCAAGCGTTTTCAAAATGCACTTGATAAACAATCTGAACCGCCTGATACAGTAAAGTTTTATTTAATGGCAGGTGATTCGGTCGCAACCCCTGCAACATACAAGGTAAATACCGATACGGGAAAAATTGTAGAGATTACAACAAGTCATGGAGACGGCACCGTAACACGGGCAAGTGCCGTAATGGATGAAAGAGCCGGGAATGTAGAGTGGACACCTTATATTCAATCTCCTATAAAATGGACTAATGTAATGTTTCTTTTTTCCGACCACCTCGGCATTACAAAGGACCCCACATTCAGCGATAACATTTTATTTATACTTCTTGAAAACCCGGCTAACTATAAGCTGCCCAAAGAAAGTTAGTCCAGGTACTGCGACCTGTCTTTCCTGAAAATAAGCCCTGCTGCAACAATCAATACATTCAGAAACACCCATGTTGATAACACAACTATAGTTGTTAGTTTGAAGAATGACCTTGGAGTTATGTAGTAACTAACATCCTGTCTCGACATCTTCCAAAAATCATTATTAAACAAAAGCGGGTGAAATACATCCCGCCAGAACGACTTAAAATTGGGTACAATCAGAAATAGGGCAAGCGCAATTACAATATTAATAATTGCAAATTTATACAGGCTCATCCTGCCTCTTTTTATTATCAAAAGCACTGCAAGGGAAACCAGTGCAGCTGCTGCCATTATATCAAATATGTGCCTGACTTCGCCCATATGTATTTTTTCATTTTTTTGCCATCCGGTTTTAAGTTCTCCCCGGTGACTCAAAAAGGATGTAAGTTCGTCTACTGCTTTTACCCTGAACTCTGTTTTTACCTTACTGCATCTTCGGTTATTTTCGCAGTTATAGTTGATCCAGTAAGGGTTGTAAGCCACAAACATAAACGGCAGGTAAAATGTCAGGTAAAAAAGTGAGAAAAATACCAGGACATTTTTTATTAACTTTAAAATCATATTATATTTATAATATTAATATATTTTTTTACCAGAATAATTATTAAACTTAATATTTGAGAAGCAACCTATGAATAAATCATTTGAAGACATTTTAAGAAAAAGTAATAAAGCAATGCTTATTGGAATAGGTGGTGGTGGTGATGTTGTCGGGACATTACCTACTGCGGGCCTGCTCGATCTGTTTGATATAGAGTATGTACTAGCCGGACTTCCCTGGGAAAGGTCAGTTATTGACCCTGTTCCCGGCCCAAGAAAATTTAGCGAAATTGTAAACTCGCAGAAAATCAATGAAGGTGTCTGGACTTGTAATCAAAATACAAAAACCGATACTGGTGTCCTTTTTGCCGAATCTGGAATTTCAAAAGTATTTGATACTCAGACACTTTTAATAGATGCAACCATTGGGGCGGAAAAAATATCCGTGTACCTGCTTGATGCAGCAAAAAAACTGGGAATTGACTTAATTGTCGGCATTGATGTAGGGGGCGACGCTATTGCGGTAGGAAATGAAAAGGGAATTCTTAGCCCTCTTGCAGACTCCACGATGATTGCAGCACTTTATAATATAAGAAATGAGATTAATACATTTCTGGGAATGTTTGGTTTTGGCAGTGACGGTGAGCTTACACTCGGGGAACTTGAGAACTCACTTTCACTCCTTGCACAAAACAAAGGTATTCTCGGAAGCTGGGGAATTACTCAGAAAACTCTCAATTTAATGAAAAAGGTTATTGAAACAGTTCCAACAGAGGCAAGCCGGTCACCGGTGATTTATGCCGAAGGGAAATTCAAAACAACAAATATCAGAAGCGGCACGGTAAAGGTAGAACTCAACTTTGCCAGCACAAGTACAATATATATAGATGTTGCTGTTATGTACGAAAAAGTGTCCAGCCTTGCCAAGGCCGTAGCAGAATCTGCAGATTTAATGGAGTCCCGGAAAATATTAAACGAAATGGGTATCAGGACAGAGTTTGATATAGAAGAGGAAAGGTACGGAAGTTAAATATTCTGGTATAGATTTGATTTTATCTGGTCAAGCACTTTCCTGGAGAGTTCCTCGTTACCAAATGTACCTACCCTTATTGTAATCTGTGTATGATCTATTTCCTTGTACCTTACAGTTGTATGAATTTTCTTCCCGTCAGGTGTTACCGCAATTACCTTTTCCTTTGCAACACTCTTTTCGGTTTTCTCAACAGCATATCCCAGCTGATCCATTGCGGTAAATACCGCAGCAAGCGTTTCATCGTAACCTGTGCCTTCATGAGAAGTAAGTTGCCCTTTCTCATAAAATACCGCCCCTACCCCCACTGCACCGCCAACAATAAACGCAGCACATGAAGAAAGTAGAAATAACACCGGTATAATAAGATATAGTTTTTTAAATTTCATTTGATTTCCTTGATAAATAATTAATTATTATAAGCTTAAATAATAGTGTATTGTAGAATCTATTAATACATATTAACAATGAAAAACATTATATCCAAAAACTGGCTGTTATTCGCAATTATTTTAGGGGCGATACTTGGCGGGGTAGTAGGCTCGCTCTGGCCCCAGGTCGGGATTAAATTTGAAATCGTAGGAAAACTGTTTCTTGATTTACTCAAGATGATAGTACTTCCTCTTATCGTTGTGTCCGTGACTTTGAGTATTATGAAAGTCGGCAACCTTGGTTCTCTCGGACTTAAAACACTTCTCTACTATACAGCTACAACAGCAATTGCCGTATTTATAGGGATAGTGGCTGTTACGATGATCCACCCGGGTGACGGGTTAACAGCTTTATCGGGCAATATCCCGGACATAATAAAAGGTAAAGAACATATGGGTGTAATTGATATTCTGACCAGTATCGTAAGCCCCAACCTTTTTAGTTCAGCCGCAAATTACCAGATACTGCCGTTAATAGTTGCATCAGTACTGTTCGGTATTGCTTTTGGAAAACTTGGATCGGAAAACCAGATTATAGTTAATTTTCTTACTGTTGTAGATAAGGCAATAATGATGATTGTACACTGGATAATTTTCCTAACGCCAATCGGAATATTCGGACTAATTGCATACAGGATCGGTGCCGCAGGCGGCGGGAGTCAGCTCTGGAACCTGATCTCCGAAATCAGCAAATACTTTTTTACAGTCCTTGTCGGACTTTTTATACACGGGTTTATTATTCTCCCGGCAATACTTTATATTTTTACAAAAAGAAACCCGCTGCAATATTTAAAACATATGAGTGAAGCACTTGTTACCGCATTTTCAACTGCATCATCAGCTGCAACACTTCCTCTTACAATCACAAATGTCACAGAAGAAGCTAAAGTATCTGACAAAGTAGGGAGGTTTGTACTACCTCTTGGCGCCACGATAAATATGGACGGGACAGCTTTATATGAAGCAGTTGCAGTAATCTTTATCGCGCAGAGCTATGGCATTGACCTCGCGGGGACAGAACTTGTTGTAGTCTTTATTACTGCCACACTCGCGGCAATAGGTGCTGCCAGTATTCCGCAGGCAGGACTTGTAACAATGGTTATAGTCCTTCAGTCAGTAGGCCTTCCAATGGAAGGTATAGGACTTATTCTTGCTGTCGACTGGCTGCTCGACCGGTTTCGTACTACTATCAATGTCTGGGGAGACAGTATCGGCGCGGCGGTTATAGATAAGCTTGAAAAATCCTAAATATCCTGAATCATTTATAAGTAAATATTTTTCTCAATTAGTAAACAATTATGCCAAACAACTTAAATGAAATTCTAAAACTTGTGTATTTTGATAATACAGTTGAGAGGTGGCTCATTGTATTCGGTATAGCCGTAGCCCTTAGCATTGTTCTCAACATAATAAACAGACAGCTAATTAAACATTTTAAAAGTTATACCAACAGGACACATACTGATTTTGACGATCTGCTGGTCGAACTTTTGCGAAAAACGAGCTTTGTTCTTATTATAGTATTTTCGCTTTTAATTGGTTCACTCTTCCTCAACGTTAATGAATTTATTCTTAGTATCAGAAAGCATATAATCATCATTGCCATAATTTCACAGATGGGTTTCTGGGCCGATGGTATAATCAGCTACTACATTAAAAAGAAGAGCAAGCACGAAGCATTTAAGACGGGATCAAGGGTCACACAATTAAAGGCAATCGGACTGCTTGTAAAAATTCTTGTGTGGATCATTGTTGTTATTTTCATTATCAGCAACCTGGGCTTTAACGTTACAACACTTATTACAGGACTTGGCATCGGGGGTATAGCAATTGCCCTTGCCCTTCAGAATGTGCTTAGTGACGTAATTGCTTCACTGTCTATTATTTTTGATAAGCCGTTTGAAGTCGGGGACTTCATTGCTGTAGATGATCTTAGCGGGGATGTTGTCGATATTGGACTTAAGACTACAAGGGTGAAAAGTATCTCAGGTGAACAGCTTATATTTTCCAACAACGACCTGCTTAAAAGCAGGATTAAAAACTATAAGAAAATGAACGAAAGAAGGATCCTGTTTACACTGGGATTTGTATACGAAACTCCCTATGAAAAACTGGAAAAAATACCGGAACTGCTAAAACAAATAATTACTGATGAGCCTCAAACAAGGTTTGACAGGGCCCACTTCCATTCATACGGGGATTTTTCACTGAACTATCAGATAGTTTATTTTGTGTTAAGCCGCAATTATACTGACTATATGAATGCCCAGCAGAGCATCAACCTGGCTGTATTTAAGAAATTCAGTGAAGAGGGGATAGAATTTGCATATCCTACTCAGACACTTCTTGTTAATAAAGAAGAGGAAGATACAAGGGAGAACTAAATTGGCAAAAAAAGCTTGGGGCGGAAGGTTTAAAAAATCTATCAGTAAAATTGCCGAAGAATTTTCTGAATCAGTCAGTTTCGACCAACGGCTTTATGATGAAGATATAAGGGGAAGTATTGCCCATGTAAAAATGCTTTCAAAGCAAAAAATTATCCCGTCGAAAGACGCTGTAAAAATTGTAAACGGACTTAATTCAATAAAAAAAGAGATTGAATCCGGCAAGTTTCCCTTCAGGCAGGAACTCGAAGACATACACCTGAATATTGAAAAAAGGCTGATTGAAAAAATTGGTAAAGTTGGCGGCAAAATTCATACTGCCCGAAGCCGAAATGACCAGGTATTGGTAGATATCAGGCTTTATTTAAAAGCCGAGGGTGATGAAATTTTAAAACTGATAAATAAACTAAATTCTCAGTTTGTAAAACTTGCAGAGAAAAATATAGATTTGGCACTCCCGCTGTACACACATATGCAAAGGGGCCAGCCCGTATTGCTCTCACACCACATGCTGGCTTATTTCGAGATGTTTGAAAGAGACAGCCAAAGGTTTAGTGACTGCCTAAAACGAATTAATATAAACCCGCTTGGATGCGGAGCAGGTGCAGGGACTTCTTTCCCGATTGACCGGAACCATACGGCAAATGCACTTGGTTTTGATGGTGTTTCAAAAAACAGTATTGATACCGTAAGTGACCGTGACTTTATAGCTGAGTTTATTTTTTGCTGCTCGACTCTTATGATGCATTTTTCACGACTATCAGAAGAGCTTGTACTATGGTCATCAAAAGAGTTTGATTTTGCCGACCTCGGGGATGAGTTCACTACAGGCTCAAGCATAATGCCCCAGAAAAGAAATCCTGATATGGCAGAACTCACAAGGGGAAAAGTGGCAAGGGTATATGGATCATTAAATTCTATTATGACTTTATTAAAAGGACTTCCTCTTTCATATAACCGTGACCTTCAGGAAGATAAGGAACCGCTCTTTGATGCAATTGATACTGTTAAATCATGTCTAGAACTGAACACCGAGATGCTTAAAAAGATCAGGTTTAACAAAGATGCAATGGAAGCAGCCCTAAGCGGTGGTTTCATAACAGCAACTGATATCGCTGATTACCTTACAAGAAAAGGCATGCCCTTCAGGGATGCACATGAAGTGTCCGGCAAAATTGTAAGTTATGCTGAGGATAAAGGTAAAGAGTTAGAGGATCTGGACTTTAAAGAGATAAAGAAATTTTCAAAATTAATTGAAGTTGATATATTCGAATATATTTCAGTCCGGGGTTCCATTGAAAGCCGCAGTTCCTACGGTGGCACTGCAACTGACAATGTCAGGAAGATGATAACCCAGGCCAGAAAAAAACTAAAATAACATCAAAAACCCATTGTGATTCATGTTTAATTCAACTAGGTAGTAAAGCTGGATAATTTTACTACCTGGTAAATGAATTTTATTTTACAGTTTGTTTATAAAGCAATTCTGCAACCTACCGTAAAAGCAGGTTTTCCCAGAGTGAGTCCATGCTTCCCCTGCCGTTTGAATTGTTAAGCCCTACATAACCGCCGAAGTACTGCGTATTGCAATGAAAATCTGTAGTTATTTTAACAACCCCTTCAGAAATGTTGTTTGAAGGGCAAAGCACGCTGCCGTCTCTGCTGCTTGGAATTGAATCATTTATCCCGTATTCAAATGTATTAGCACTGCAGGAGAATATGCCGTTACTGCAGGAAAAAATATCTTCCTCATTGTTTAAGATGTCCACATCAAATGTTACTCCATCCGACACGGTGACTTCCCCGCTTAATATATCCCTTGTTGTAATACCCACAATATCAGAAGAATTCACACCACCTTCCGTATTAAAATTTATTGTGTACTCACTGTTTGCCACAAAAATTTCTTTTAACGCCTGGGAATTGGTTCTGTACTCATAGCCTGAGTCATCAATAATTCTGAAGTTGCCTATTAAAGTTGCAGCCTGGTTGGCAGGCTGGTTTGAACCCAGGACCGCTGTAACAACTACAAACCCGTAGGCACCGTCACCAAGCGCTATTCCCGAGGGGCTACCATTATTGGTAAGAATATCCCTCAGATTATATATATGCGTATCAGACGGGGTGTATGTATCAAAGAAGTTGTTTTCATTACAAAGATTACTTACATCAAATATCTGCACATGGACTGTTGTAGCACCATCTGTGTTTGTTACCTGTACAAAAGATTCCCTATCCCTAAGGTCATAAAATGAGTAGAGCTGAAAGCTTTCAGAATCTGTAGATATAGCTGTTGTAATAGTATCATCAGGTCCTATGGCTATACCAATTGGTCCAGCCACAACAGGAATTGTAATAACCATATTTGTTATTGTATCTATTACAGATACGTCACTATCACCTGAATTAGTCACATAAACTGTAGTACCATCAGGGCTTACTGCTGCATTACGTGGTTCATCTCCAACAGGAAAAGGATCGCCCACAACTGTATTTGTTGCCGTATCAATCACAAAAACGCTAGTAGTATCCGAACTTACAACATAAACCTTTGTACAGTCAGGACTTACTGCTACATTCGAGGCATCTTCAACTGAAATAGTAGTTATAACCATATTGGTTGCTGTATCTATCACAAAGACACTATCACTACCTCCACTTGCTACGTAAACTGTTGTTCCGTCAGGGCTTACTGCTAAATCAATTGAGCCAGTCCCAACAGGGATGGGATCACCAACAACTGTATTTGTTGCTGTATCTATTACTGTAATATTATTGGAACCGAAATTTGTTACATAAGCTGTACTTCCGTCGGGAGTGATGACTATATTTTCTGGCGTGCTCCCAACTGGAATAGAGTCGCCGACAACCATGTTAGTTGCTGTATCTATCACAAAAACGCTATCTGTATTGTTACTAACAACATAAACGGTAGTCCCATCCGGGCTTACGGCTACTCCAACTGGGCCACCTCCAACAGCAATAGTAGCAATAACCATATTAGTTGAAGCATCTATTACAGAGACGTTACCGCTATCAAAATTTGATACATAAACGGTAGTCCCGTCCGGGCTTACTGCTACATCAATTGGGTTATCTCCAACAGGAATAGGATCACCCACAACTGTATTTGTTGCCGTATCTATTACAGATATGCTATTGCCAAGTGTGCCATTGAAATTTGCTACATAGGCAAATGGCTGTGAATAAGCATTGTCCAGGCAAGTTAAAAATAATGATAAATATAAAACTAAAAATATTTTTTTAAACATTGATATCCTCCGGAGATATAACTAATTCTCATATTCGTCTTAAAACAAAATGTAAGAGAAGATGAATTTTGTATAAACTATATTTAATTAATACAAGTACAGTTTACAATATTAATATAGATATTTAAATAGAACCTAATTCAATAATATTTACATTACAATAATTTTATTTTATGGAGATAGTGAACTATTTTTTAGTCACTAAAATAGACACATATGGAAAGGGATAGGAAATTTAGGGGACATCAAGATTATAATATATTACTAAAAAAAACCCCAGATTACATTTCCACCAAATGCAATCTGGGATATATTTGAAAGGAATATTTGATGCAGAATATCCCTTTGGCCGAATATTAGCTTTCTCCCGCTAAAACTAATGATTCGGTTTTTTCACTAGTGAAATTTAATACCTTTATATTCTTTTATGTTGCTGTCCATCCACCATCAACAGAAAGCATACTACCAGTCATAAATTCAACATTATCATCCGCTAGAAAAGCTACGGAATGTGCTATTTCTTCTGGTCTTCCAAGTCTTCCTATAGGATGTTGTGAAATAAAAAATTCTTCAACTGCATCTGGATTTTCTGATTTTCCTATTACGTCCTCAGTAACCATTGGTGTTTCAATTCCACCAGGGCAAATTGCATTTACACGAATACCATGACTTATATATTCTCTAGCCATTGCCCTTGTGAGCTGTGTTACTGCACCTTTTGAAGCAACATAAGCAGTTGCACCTGGAAATCCTCTTAATCCAATAATTGAAGAGTTATTAATTATATTTCCTTTACCCTGATTGATCATATAAGGAATTGCATATTTAGACATCAAATAAATACCTTTAACATTTATGTCAAAAGTCTGTTCCCACACATCAGTTGGTGTTTCATGTGTTATTCCTGTCGTAAGTACACCTGCATTATTAAAAAGAATGTCGATTCTGCCATATTTATTTATCACAAATTCCACAGCATTCTTACAATCTTCTTCCTTTGATACATCGTTGACTAAATAATCAATTTCATATCCCTGATTTTCAGCCTCCCGCTGTACTTCCGCAAGTTTATCTTCCCTTCTTCCTGTTATTAATACTTTTGCACCTTCAGCAGCAAAAAGAATTGCGGTAGATTTACCAATTCCAGTGCTACCACCTGTTATAATTATTACCTTGTCCTGTATATTCACTTTGTAATACCTCCTGTTATTTATTTTACCAACACTACCGTACAGTCGGTCGGGTTGGTAGGTAAATTTTTTTACTTTCTTAGAATAATCTGATTATTAATTCCTTCTTTCATGCTTATTAGAATTTCTGGATTATTGAATGTTTTTCCGAAGAGTGCCACGCCTTCTATATAAGCTAGAATAGCTTTTGACGATTTGTCGATATCAGTATTTTCTGGTAATTCACCATTACTAACAGATTGTTCTATTTCAGTATAGAAATAATCCATCCAGTTTGTAAATTTTTCTTCAACCTTTTTTCTTATATCCTCATCTTGAGTACTAAGTTCTAATGCTATGTTGCCTAATCTACAACCAATCATAAACCCACAATCTTTTTTGTTTTTGGTATGAAACTTGTAAAAATCTATCATTATTTTTTCGAATTTATCATTAATTGATAATTTAGATTTAAATACAGGATCTAATAAATCATTCTTGTAGAATTCCCACATTTGATCAATTGCTATTAAAGTAAGTTCTTTTTTAGATTTAAAATGATGATAAAAAGTAGCTTTTTTTATTCCTACTTTATCAACAATTTCCTGAATACCAATATTGTTGTAGCTTCTCCTGCTGAAAAGCTCAACAGCTGTATTTACAATTTCTTCTTTTGTAGTGTTTGCCATATTAAAAACCGACCGTTCGGTAGTATTCTATAATACATCAGTATTCATGTCAATAATAATTAGAATTTTAAAGTTTTTAGGAACCTATATGGACACTAACCTTTTGTCGTGCTAGATTATGAATCAAATTATCTAAACCTAACTTTCTTAAATAATTAGAAAATCTATTTACGGCCCCATCGTCTAGCCTGGTCAGGACGCAGCCCTCTCAAGGCTGAAACACGGGTTCAAATCCCGTTGGGGCTATTAATTTAATATCCGATCTTCTTTCTTTATATTCTATAAAATGTTATAATCCGCTTGAGTTACACACCTTTAAGGGAGGACTTAATTAATGAGAAACGTTAAAACCACTTTATTTACGTTATTAATTGCTTTATTTTTAGCCATTCCGGCATTTGCTGGAGCATCTTTCGATACTGTTGAAACAGATACGGCAAATAGGAAAATGTTTGGGTTTTTTGATCTTAGAGACAGGGAAACATATATACAGATTACAAATGTTGATCCTGGCATTCATAATATACACATACAACTATTTGATGTAAGCAACAACTGTAATGAAAACAATTTTTTTGATCTTTATACCCCAAACGATACACATACTTATAATATCAGGGATATTCTGTCAAATGATGGAGCCCCAACAGGAGTAATATTACCTGACGGTGCTTACGGCATATTTGTAGCATTTGGTGAGTTTACTGAAAGCATTATTGGAAATATAAGGATTTTGGACACCAATGGATATGAATACAGGACCAACATTCAGGGAACTGATATGGACGAGGGTACCGACGGTCCCGGTGACTTAGAAGAATTTGCAACATTTAATTTTAATACCGAGGGCGGGGTAACACTTTCAGACATTGTACTCATAGCAATTGAAGATAGTGACGGTAGCAAACAGGAAGCTCTTTTAGCTGATGTCCTTAATATTTGGGTTAATGTTGGTGTTGATATTTACGATCTCAATGAAAACCCGTTTTCCTGCAGACCTGTTATATTTTCATGTATAACCCAGGACAGCGCCTTATACGAATCACTACTTGAAGAGGTTTCCGATGAATGTGATGACTGTGGAGCTAGTGTAGCAGATTTGGAATTTGGAATTAACGATGCTATCCCTAACAGTAAAGGTGGGGAACTACTATGCCCTGGAAATAATATTTCAGAAGGTTTTGTCCGGTTGACACATATTGACAAGGGAACAGCAGAAGGAATTAGTACTCAGGATGAGGTTGTTTCATACATAGGATATAACAACGGAAATGGAAGGGGAAGTATGGACGCATTCTTTCTACAAAATGGTGCTCCATTTGAGGATATATAAGTAACAATTCTAAATAAATTTATTATAAATTAAGACCTGGAGCAATGACCGCAATCATTGCTCCTTTTTTTTAATATTAAGGTTAAATCACGTTGGGGTTAGAATAAATAATCATTTATCCTGGTAGATGTATCTCTCAAGTGCTTCACATACCATTCCGAACTGTTCTTCACTTTCTGCAGAACGGTTTTTCATCTCTACCAGATATTTTGTTATTTTATTGAGTCTGGAGGCCAGTACCATTGCCAGCTGCATTGAGAGTTCGTTGGAATCAAACATTGGGTCGGAACTGCTTATTTTGTAAAACTTTGATGGTTCCACCGCTTTTACGGAAGCAATATGAGGAACGTCCAGAAGCATTGATATCTCCCCATAGACAGAACCCGGCTCGGAAACAGTATTAAGTACATGATTATCCTTAACAATCTCAACCTTGCCCTCAATCAATACGTAAAGGAACCCGGATTTACTGCCTTCGTTTATTAATACCTCACCCGTGTTAAAAGATTTAGGAACAGAGTCATTACAAATTTCAAGAATTGTCTGCAAATTGCCCTCAATAAATCGAGAATATAAATATAATAATTTTGTTAATAACTATTTACCACAAAATTATATTAAAACACAATCACTAATAATTAAATATATAAAGATTAATTTCAATTTATACGTTATTATGTGTAGAAAATTAAGTAAAAAAATAAAGGTTATTAAGATTTATTAAATAATGATAGAAAGGAACCAAACCAAAAACGAGGAAATTGCCAATAGCATCACACACGGACTTTTTTTGGTTGCCGCAATTTTCTCAATGCCCCTTCTTATTTCTAAAGCCCTCAAAACCAATAGCAACTTAATAGTAATGGGTACAACAATTTTTGTGACCAGCGTACTTATCGTTTATCTGATTTCTATGCTTTACCATGCGATGCCCAGAAACGAGACAAAAAAAACCCTCCGGATTGTAGACCACTCCACTATATACCTTTTAATTGCAGGCACTTATACACCATTTGCACTAAATGTAATTCAGGGAAAATTTGGATGGATTCTGTTTGCAACCGAGTGGACTATGGCATTAACAGGCATTGTCCTTTTGGCGTTTACAGGCCTTAAGTACAGCCGATTGTCTTTACTTTTTTACCTTATAATGGGCTGGATGATTGTTATTGCAATAAAGCCGTTATTGATAAAGGTACCGGTAACTGGATTGGTTCTTATTTTAATAGGCGGATTGTCTTATACACTTGGAATACTTTTTTACAGGTTAAGCCATTTAAACTTCCGTCATTTCATTTGGCATCTGTTTGTTATGTTAGGAACGGCCTGTCATATCGTAGCAGTATATTTTTACGCAATTTAAATATTATCTTCTTCCACCACCGCGGTTACCGCCTTTACCCCTGCCTTTACCTTTGCCCTTGCCCCTGTCAGTGTTTTCAGTTCTTGGCCTTGCTTCATTTACTACAAGTTTGCGGCCTACAAATTCAGTATCATTTAGTTCTTCAATGGCCCTTTGTGCGTCTTCTTCTTTACCAAGTTCAATAAAACCAAATCCCCTGTCATCCATAACACTCAGGCTTATAACGTCCCCGTACTGTGAAAAGAGTTCTCCAAGTTGCGTGTCTGTAACAGAATAATCAAGATTGCCTACATATAGATTCTTTCCCATTTCATTTACTCCTTTTACATTAAATTTAAAATAAGAACAAAATTAACGTGAAAGAAACACTCACCTTAATTGCATTAGCCAGAAGGGATTCTGCATAAAACCTGAATAAGGAGATTAATACCAGAAAGTAACTTTAATTTGATAGTTACCCGACTTCACTAATTAGTGATGTTCATTTTAAACTTATAGTATCGCTAATTATAAAATAAGTCAATTTGAACAAAATTACATACGTCTTGGCTAATATTTTTAAAACAAAATGCCAAAAATCGAGTTAATAATAGTTATAATACAGATTTTTAAAGGAGAAAATGATGAATAAAATTAAATATATAGTCCCCCTAATACTGGTTTTCACTATGTCACTGAGTTCATGTGATTCAGACAGCAATTCACCCGGCCAGATGCCAGGGCCTGTCCTTGGAGGTGAAGAACCGATGGGTGGCAGCAGTTTTAGTCTGGATACAGCAATTGAACTGATGTTTTTAAGCATTGAGGCATACCAAATGCTTGCCGATTCTGAAAATGATATGACATTTACATTACCAGAACCCTACGACCTTATAATACAGATACTCACACCAGAAAGTTTTACCAGTGAAGGATTTAGTGTTGAAGTCCCCATAGCATTTATAGCGACTAAAGATGACAATATCTATGTCGTTTTCAGGGGTACCAAGACTATTAGCGAATGGATCACCGATGCTGACTTTCCGATGGTCCCTTATGTTGACCCGGGCGGCGGAATGACAGAAATGGGATTTACAGACTTTTATGAAGATTTTAGCGATTTAATTATAAGCTCTGTTAAGATGTTAAAAGACCAGGGCACATTTAATAATCTCTATATTACAGGGCACAGCCTTGGCGCAGCCCTTGTGGGCGTATCAGCCCCTGACCTGTTAATGAAAACAGGCTTTGAGAACCCTGTTGCTTATTCATTTGCAAGTCCGAGAGTGGGTGATTCAGATTTTAAAACCTATTTTGATTCTTTTGGTTTAGACAGCTGGCGTGTATTTAATACAAACGACCTGGTACCAATGCTGCCTCCGGAACTTCTTGGATATACTCACGTGGACACGGGTTTCCCAATTACATTCGGACAGCCCATTGAAGACCCGTTCGACTTTCCCGTAATTGGTGAAGACCATGATTCATGCACTTATTATAATACTTTATGCGAAATGCTGACAACCGGGGAAACCGATATTATGGACTGCAAGTTGAAAATTAAGGGGCTGGATGACTGTAACGAGGATTTATAAAAATATTAGTATAAATTTAATTTAAATTAAATCGTATTACTAAGGGTACTATATTAATTATGGTCAAAAATATAAATAATAAGAATTCAGAATCTGGCAGTGTATTAATCATATTACTGGTAATTATGCTGGTAATTATCGCTGCCGGAGGTTTTTGGGTATGGCAAAATATTTATGCTAAACAGTTTAAAGCAGTCGAGTTAACACAGCCTGAGAAAAAAGTGTTGGCACTAAAACTTCATGTACTCGAAAAATCGGCCAGGACATCCAGGAATCAGCAAAAAACTACCGGTGAAATTGACTATAGGAATGGCAAGCTTAAGCCCGAACCTTATTCCGAAAAAAATGCCAAAAGGGAAATATATTTAACAGAAAGAGAACTTAACTCATTTATAAGAGACCCAAATATTGCTAAAAATGTGGCTGTTGACCTTTCAGACGACCAGTTGAGTGTTAAAGTCTTAATGCCTTTGGATGAAGAATTCCCCATTCTTGGAGGGAAGACCATTAAGTTTCATTTTGGGACGACACTGGCATATAGGGATAATAACCTTGTTGTGATAATGAATGGAATAAGTATCGGTGGTGTCCCTATTCCATCTGCCTGGTGGGGCGGTATAAAAAATCAAAATCTTGTGGAATATTTTGGAGGCAGCAACGGATTTTGGAACACCCTTTCCGCAGGGATATCAGATTTCAGAATCACCGATGGCAAAATGTATGTAAAATTAAAAGAATAGTATTCCAATATATCCAGAATATTTATTTATTACATTTCAATCAAAAGGAGTTATAAATGTCAAAGTTAATCATTCTTTCTTTATTATTGATTCTTCCTGCTTCACAATCATTTGCACAATTTAATTCCATATCCTGCCAGGTCAACGATATTGTGGTAGAAACCAAAAGCAAAAAAGACTGCAAAACAATTGGCGGTGAAGCTCTTAAGAACTATATGTTTGTAATAAATTTTGATAGTGGTTCATATAAAGATGGAAAACTCAGGCTTAATGGAAATGGGACCAGCAATGTTATTTATTTTACAGACAGGCCCGACAGGGATTCAGGCCATATGGGCGTAAAAAAGTTTAAATCAATCTGGACTAAAGGAATAAACAGCTTTAAGTCAGACCCTCCTAATGCAACACTGTCTGTAATAGTTGAAGGTAAAGATTCTAACAGTATCATGGTGTTGTCACACCCCGAAATAGATCATAACTCTATTGAATTTGATGTTAAAAAAATAGAAGGTGTACCCCCGGCTTCTTTTAATACCGGTGGGCTTTTTATTGACCCACTGAGTTATTAAACAAGATAAAATTTTTAAATATTATGCCCAATACAGAAAATGAATGGATAGATATTAGTCTCACAATTAAAACCGGCAGGATAGTATGGCCCGGCGACCCTGAAGTTGTAGTATCAAAATTAATGCAGATAAAGAACGGTGATATCTGCAACACCAGTTTTTTGAAGTGCCCTGTACATGTTGGAACTCATATTGATGCACCTCTTCATTTTATTGATGGTGGTGATGGTATTGAAACTCTTCCTCTTTCGTCTCTTGCCGGCAAAGCCCGGGTAATTGAAATAAATAACAAAAAAGAAATACCATTTAGTGAAATTAAAGACAGCGGTATTAAAGAAGGTGATATTGTTCTATTTAAAACAGTTAATTCATCGAAATATTTAAAAGAAACAACATTTAATGAGAACTATGTATATCTCTCAACCGAAGCAGCCAGGTTTCTGGTTTCAAAAAAAATCAGCACAGTTGGCATAGACTACTACTCAATAGCTGGAGTTAATAACAATCTGACTGAATGCCATGAGGTTTTGCTTGGAGCAAAAGTAACAATTATTGAAGGGCTGGATCTTTCGAAAATTACAGCAGGGGAATATGAATTTATATGCCTGCCTTTAAAAATAGAAGGATCAGACGGGTCACCGGCCAGGGCAATTATACGGAAACTTTAACCTTTATTAATCTTACCTAGATTAGTAAATGATATTGCCCTGCTATACTTCTCCAAGAATTCTGGAGGGTTTTGGAATTTTCTTTAATTTCAGTCCAAACCTGTTTGTTGCATGTGTTTCTATGTGCACAACTGCTTCATCAATAGAATCTGTAATTAAAATAAGATCCAGGTCACTTTTATCTATCATCCCTTCTTCTATCATACTATGTAGAAGTTCTAATAAAGGCTGGAAAAATTTACTGCCAATCAATACAATCGGGAAATTTAATATTTTCCTGGTTTGTATTAGTGTGATTGCTTCAAAAAATTCATCCATTGTTCCAACGCCGCCCGGCATCACAACAAATGCATATGAATATTTAAAAAGCATTACTTTTCTTACAAAGAAATATTCAAGGGAAACCCATTTGTCCAGATACTTATTGGGCTTTTGTTCTTCTGGCAGATCTATACTACATGCAACTGATTTGCCGCCAGCATCCTGTGCTCCCCTGTTGGCAGCTTCCATTACCCCCGGTCCGCCCCCGGTCATGACTGTTAGACCGGACTCTGCAATCAGCCTTCCCAGGTTTCTTGCCTGAATATAATAGTCATTATTCTCATCCACCCTTGCGGAACCAAAGACAGTTACACATGGCCCAACAAAGTGAAGTGTCCTGAATCCTTTTAGGAAATCCCTTAAAACTTTTAGAATCTGCCAAAATTCACTGGTTCTTGTATGCGGGCCCTCAATAAAAAACTTATCCTGAATCCTTTTTGAGAAATCCTTTAATTTGTTTTTGTTCATAATTAGTAAAACATTTTATAGCAGAAAACCCCGTGTGGAAAATTAAGTTATTGGGGAAGAACATGGAAGAGAATGCTTCTTTAAATAAAGTTTATTATAATAAAGGTCAATTATTTTGGTAATCACCCCTGAATTTATTATAAAATTAAAACCGGAGGCCTAAAATCGAAATCCGGTTCTAAGTCTGTAGGAGAATAAATATTTTAATTAAATATTCAAAAATCCTATAGGAGCAGTTCCCGAAGCTGTATCGTAAAACCTTCCAATATTAGGCAAAATTGTAGAAAGCTCTGATCCTGAAACTCCAAACCAAAGCGCAAGCTCGGCAAAGAACTGGTCAGTGGAAGTTGTTGGGATTAACACTCCCCTTCCCACATCCAGCGGGTTATCAAGTGCAAGTGGCGGGTAATTTCCAAACAGCCTGCTGCCGTTTATTGGCCCGCCCATTACCACCTGGTTACTTCCCCATGCATGGTCCGAACCATCACCGTTTGAAGTAAGAGTCCTTGCAAAATCAGATGAACTGAATGTAACAACATCGTTTACAAGATCCATTTCGGTTAAAGCATTATGAAACTCTGCAAGCCCTTTACTAACAATAGGGAGCATCATCTGCTGCTGCTGAATTGTCCCATCATGATGATCCCAACCCCCGAATAGTACGAAAAAGACCTGCCTTTTTTGCCCTATACTTTCACGGGCATTAATAACATTGGCAATAAATTTCATATTATTTGAAAATTGATTTTCGGAAAAAGGTGACGCAAGCGGTGTAACATTCATAAGCGCTTCCCTGAAAGCTTTTTCCGCATCAAGCGATGTCCTTAATTTATTGGCATAAGCCTGCTCGAAGATATTCCTGTATTCGAGATTAAGCATGCTGTCTATTGATTGGGTCAGTATCTGTTCAAAAGGCCCGCCGCCGTTATAACCTATAATACTGCTTGGCCCACCTGAACCCACGCTAAACTCGGTGGTCTGGCTTCCCGTCTGGAATATGTTTGTACCGGACAGTGAAATGTTCATCGAGATATTATTATTTCCGATCAGGTTCTGAATAAGGTCATTCATTCTCCCGCCCCATCCTATACCAGTCCTCTTGTCAGGAAGGCTAGTTTGCCACTGTTCTATCTGATCTGCATGGGAAAAAAGCCCTAATGGAAGTAATTTAGTTCCATTCTCAAATTCCTGCACATTTGCTACAGGCTCTATTAACGTTCCAATATTAGTAATAAAAGATGCGGCACCGTTATCAAAAAGCTGCTGAAGCTCTGGCATACCAGGGTGAAGTCCAAACTCCCTGCCATCTCCATCAATCTGGTTTAGAGGCAAAAGGTCATTCTGATTTAGCGCCAGGTCACCCCTGGCTGCCTGGTACTCGGCGTATTCAGTGTTACCCCTTGGAACGAGCATATTGAATGAGTCATTACCGCCGGCCAGCAAAATACAGACCATAGACCTGTACTCATCACCGATATTGGCGGCTGATGCACTGTTTATCATTCCAAGGTTAAGAAATGATGAAAAAAACGGCAGTGAACCCATGGCTGCACATGCACCGCAGCCTTTCAGAAAACTTCTTCTATTTAAATTATTTTTATTATTTTTTCCCATGTTTGTCCCCTTAATTTTGAACCACGTACTCAGGTGAAATCATAAATAGATACATTGCAGCCTGTACCCTGAATTCCAGCTCTTCAAGCTGTGAAACTGCATCAACAATTATCTGCTTCATCCCTTCCGACATTTGCCCGTAAGTGAGGATAAGATCAAGCCTGTCTACAAGTGCAGTAGGGTCAGATGCAAGGGCCAGTTCATCGCTAAAATCAATAACCGGCTGACTTACCGGGAAGAAAAAGAATTCCGGGTCAGGCAGTGAGAACAGTTCCTCCTCGAACAACATAATAAACATAAGGTTTGGGTAATTTAATATAGTAGAGCTTGTCATTATCTGGAATTCGGGTGCAAAAAGGTTGTTATCACCTATTATGCCGTTTGGCCTGAAATCAGGGAGGAAGAAGTTAAATACACTTGGTGAACTACCTATATGCTGGTTCAGGAAAAATTGTGCTGTATAGCCGCCGTTATAGTAAAAGTTCTCGGGTGTAGTGGCATTGAACTGCCTCATAAGTGATACATACCGCACCCACGGCTCATGAAATTTGCCGAACCTCGGATTATCTGCCTGTGACAAATCAGATGCATCCTGATCAACAAGTATTGCCCTTATCACGGCCTTTAAATCTCCCCTTATCCCGGAACCATTATCTGCAAATACATTCGCAACCCTTTCAACATAGTTTGGGTCGGGATTAGATGTAACAAGCCTTTGAATAAGCTGTTTACATATAAAGGGCCCTGTATTTGGATGATTAAACAGATTGTCGACAGCATCACCAATATCTTTTAGTCCGTTTTGTCCACCAGCCAGAACCTGCCCGTTTAAAAGTGTCTTTTCCCCTGTATCGTGAAATTCCTCTATCATCACCATTGGGTCTATAAGATTAATATACTCTTCCTCGGTCCGCGGCTCTTCCGAAACAAGCCCGGTAAAGACCCTTGCAAATTCCGAGATATCACCATTGTCGTATGTAGGGATAGGAAAACCCTGTGAATCTGTTTTTATAGTCCCATTGGGATTTAATTCATCCAGGCCGATTGATAAAAGCTGCTTTGACTCCCTTGCATAGTTTTCATCAGGAAACCTTCCCTTTTCCGGATCAGCTTTTCTATTGTTCATGTGGTTAAGGTAAACACCCATTGACGGATGTAGGGTAACCTCAAGTAACAGGTCCCTGTAATTCCCAAATGCATGTTTTAACAGTACATCATAGAAGCTGGACATTCCTTCGGGGTGGCCTGCCAGGATATCAAGCCTGTCAGAAACGACAAAAATTTCACTTAGGGCAAAAGCAACTCTCTGCCTTAGTATATCAGGCGATGTCATTACCTGCTGCCACCAGCTGTATCGCTTAAAGGCAAAAGTATCTACCCTGTCTTTATCATTAACACGGCTAAGAAGATCAAGTGTAAATGGTAAATTATATCCGGGAGGCTGGTCAAACTGCTCTTCGAGCCAGTTTTCTCTTCCTATTTCAGAGACTTTTACAATCTCCTCGTAGTCTGCACCAAGGGTGGCCATTGAAAGAAACCTTGAAGCCTCTTCCATCGAGATTGGCTCAAGCTCTTCTTCCTCTTCAACAGGGTCCTCCTCCGGATTTTCTTCCTCCTGCGGATCATTCATCTCCATAGGAGTTTCCTGGTTTCCTCCGTCATCATTTTCCGATTCGGACTCACCACAACCTGTTAAGGAAATACAAAAAATTGTTAAAAATATTAAGAGAATAAAGCTATTCTTATTTAGAAAATTCATATTCACCCATCCAATCCAGAAAAATTTAAAGTCTAAATAAAGATTATTTAAATTAACTATACTGATAAAAGTTTTGATGGGTACTATTTTTTAATAAGTACTAATAAATTATAGTAAAAAACCAATAATTAGTTTTATTTTATTTATTTTTACGGGAAAAATAGATTATGGAATACCACTGGCTGATATATATTCTGAGTCTTACAGCTGCCGGCCTTGGCTCCGGGTTCGCTTCGGGCCTCTTCGGAGTTGGCGGCGGGATTGTAAGAATACCTATATTTCTTTTTCTCTGGCCATTATTCGGATTTAACTCTGAAACACTTATGCACCTTGCAGCCGGCACTTCCCTTACACTTGCAATCCCATCGGCAATAATGGCATCAAGGGCGCAGTACCGAGCTGGTAAGCTTGATTTTTCATTTTTAAAAACCTGGGTACCCGGCTTAATTCTGGGAGTAATAATAGGGCTTGTTATAATGCGGTTTACATCCAGCAGGTTTCTCGAATCCGTCTTTGCAATAGTAATAATAATAGCAGCAGTCCAAATGCTTTTTTTGAGCGGCAGGTATCACCTTGGAAATGAGGTGCCAGGGGGTTATTTAAAAAGTATTTTATCAATTCCTGTTGGACTATTGTCTGTTATGATGGGAATAAGCGGCGGAACACTTACCACCCCGCTCCTTACCGCATATAAATATCCAATTCACAAATGCATTGCTCTGGCTACTGCAGGCGGCCTGTTTATAAGCATTATTGGTGCTTCAGGGTCTGTAATTAATGGCTTTGGAAAAGCAGGCCTCCCAAAGTATACATTTGGCTATATTGATCTTTTAGCTGTAATAATCATGCTCCCAACCGTGATAATCGCCGCCCCGTATGGTGTAAAACTTGCAAATCACCTTAGCAAAGAAAGACTTAAAAGAGTTTTTGCAGTTTTTATGATTATTGTGGCTTTAGATATGATTAGAAACTTACTTTAAGGATATTTGGCTAATGATTATTAATTATTCTCTACCCTATACAGAATATTGAATATTTGTTATAATTCTTATACGGTTTTAATCTCTTAAGGAGGGATGTGATGTCTAAAAAATTAAATATACTTGTATTATCTTTATTTATCTTTTCTTTATTTTTCTTGATAAGTTCTAATGCAAATGCTGGAGTAATGGAACCAATTGAAATTCCAACCTATGAGCCGATAAAAAGTGACTGCTGTTTTGCTCATGAAGGTGGTCATGGTTGTGAGGTATGGCTTGAAGGCACAGAAGACGCAAAAGGTATTTGTTGTGACAAATTAGATGGCAACGAACAAAATGCACTTTCAGAGCCATGTCTTGAAGCTGTAGAAGAGCTAACAGGTGAGTGGGATGGTGATGGCTGGACTGATGACGACGATGATGATGACAGTTTTGCAGGCTGTGATAATTCGGTTTGTGAAAACACTGTCTGCCAGATAAACCCAAGTTGCTGTGTGGATGAAATTATTTATCATGAATCTAAAGAAATCGGAGGCGGATGGGACAAAGAATGTGCTGATCTTGCCAACTTGCACTGCGCTGTTTGTAACGGTCCCCTGGTAATTGATAATCAACAGGCTACAGATGAAGACCCATTTCAGTTATACAGCTATATGGATCTAAGAGACAGGGAAACTTTTGTACAGGTTACAAATGACCAGGGAAGCCCGGTTACTGTTCATGTACAGATTTTTGATGTAAGCAACAACTGCAATGAAAACAATTTCTTTGATAGTTACACAGGTAATGACACACATGTTTACAATATGAGAAACATAACTACAAATGACGGTACCCCATCGGGCGTTGTACTTCCTGATAATGCATACGGCATGGTAGTCGTAACTGTTGTTGATCCGGTTACACATACAACTCTCGAGAATTCTGTAATTGTTGGAAACTTCAGAATACTTGATGATACTGGTTACGAGTACAGGACCAACATGATTGGAATTAGGATGATTTCAGACATTTTTAACCCTAATGTTGATTTTTACTTTAATTACAACATAAAAGGGAACGTTACACTTTCCGATGTTGTAGGACTAACTATTCAGCAGGATCAAGCTGATGGCGGAGTAACAGCGAGCCCTCAAAACGCATATGCTGCTTTTGATATTGATATATACAATAACAATGAAAACGTGTTCTCTTGCAGGGATATTATTTTTGCCTGCATAGACGATGACAGTCCGCTTGTAGATCAGCTCCTTGAAGATGTTGGTGTTGGTGCAGTTGCAAGTTTTGATTACGGAATAAACGAAGCAATACCTCATTCAAGAGGAGGCGATGTACTTTGCTCCGGCAACAATATATCAGAGGGAATTGTAGTGCTAAGGCCCGAAGAAATTAATTTAAATGAATTTATAGGATATGTCGGGTTAAACAATGGCAACGGAAGGGGCAGTATGGATTCCTTCTGGCAGGACAACTTCTTAATTGTCAACCAGCAGCAGCTAATACCTGCACCATAATTTAAAAAATATTTTTTTGATTATGTAACTTTTGAAGAGGAAGTTCGGTTTAATCCGGACTTCCTCTTTTTTTATTCTTAATAATCTTTTTTTGCTATAACTTCTCAGTAATCTCACCTGAAAAATATTGGGAGATAAGTCCGGACAGTTCTTTCTTTAAATCATCATCAAATCTTTGTGATATATTGTCAAAAATATCTTTTGAAATTAGCCCGAAACTATCAAGAACTGCAGGGTCAAAATGAGACCCCCTTCCCGCTTCCACAATATCCATAGTTTCTTTGTAAGTAAGCGGCTCTTTATAAGGCCTCTTGGAAGTTAACGCATCAAACACATCAGCAATTGCAAATATTCTCGCCCTTATTGGTATATCTTCACCGGATAGACCATGGCCATAACCCGTACCGTCAAATTTCTCGTGATGATATCCCACAATATCTTTTGCATCATTTAGCCAGTCTGAGTTCTCAATCACTTCTACGCCGTGTGATACATGGCTCTTCATAATTTCAAATTCGTCGTCTGTAAGTTTTCCGGGCTTAAGGAGTATGTTGTCCCTGATGCCGATCTTGCCGACATCATGTAAAAACGCTCCTTTTATAATGCTCCTTATCTGTTCATCAGGCTGGCTCATATTTTGGGCAAGTTTTACTGCAATAATAGTAACCCTGTAGTTATGTGCATCCGTATCACTGTCGCGCTTTGATACGGCACTACCCAGGACTTTAAGAGTCTCAAGGTTGGATTCCAGCAAATTGCCTGTAAGCCGGCTTAGTCTTTTTATTAACCCTGAAATTACGGGATAAATGGCAACTGTCGTTACAAGCAGTATAAGAAATGCAATTACAAGGGCCCGAAGGATTCTAAAGAAAATTATTTGCCAGCCCCCGTTGGAAATTTTATATACACCTTCGGCCCTTGCAGCAAATTCACCGTTTGAGTTTTTCATCGGCAGGCCAATATAGATATATGGAATTAAACCCTCGAACTTAATGTTATGGATATCACTTTCCTGAGTTATCCGGTGTTCTTCAAAAAAACTGTCCAGGTGATTTTGCTGATACTCAATATCAACCCCCGGCTCGGCAAAATGCGCAAGCCCCTCCCCTCTCAGGTTAAAGACAGAGCCGTAAATAAAATCCCCAAACTTGTGGTCAGTATGGTATTTTCTGAAAAGCTCCAGTTCCTTACCAAGTGATTCGGCGTTCATGGCTGCCGGGTTATCCAGTATGCCCATTACCTGTGAATTAAACCTGCTAACTGATTCAACTGCCTGCTGGTTTGCAAGTTCCCTGATATCATAAAGCTGGAATATCAAAACCAGAATTATTATTAATAATGAAATAAGGGCATAAGCTGACGCAAGCCTTTTCAGTAGAATATATTTTACAGATTTCTCTAATGTATTTTTATTACTCATTTATACCGATTATAATTACATATTCTAAGCAATAATTTAATATTTATGTAGGATTATTGTTTTGAACTAATATAAAATTAGGTTATAACGTTTTAATACTAAATATCAGGAGTTTATTATGAAAATATTATCAAGATTAATAATTTTATTTGCCATAATTACTTTTCTTACTTCTATCGCCAATGCAAAGGAAGAACAGCACATGAGCGGGGCAGAGCTTTTGTTTGTTCAAAACTCAAGAAGCGTGTCATTTGATAAAGGCACAATGACCCTTAAAGAAGTAAGCCCGTCTACAACCTTTTTTTCAGACAGGCCTGAGAGGCTTGCTGGCCATATACCTACAACCCATTTCCTTCAGATATGGGCTGAAGGGGCTGACAGTTTTAAGAACGACCCGCCGAATGCCAATCTATCAATACTTGGTGAAAAAGAAGGAGTTACTAATATTGTTGTAGAAATTTCGAATCCAAGGCTAATAGAAAACAATCTAACCTATGATATAAGAGTACTTGAAGGAGAACTGCCTAAAGAAGGCGGTATCAGTTCCCTTTTTATAGACTGGTGGGCAGCATGGGGGCCGGGGCCAAGACGTTACTACGGACCGTACCCTAGGTATTATGGGCCGGGGCCAGGAGTTTATTGCCACAGAAACTATTACACAAATGGCAGATGGTGCCATTATGGAGGCCCTTACTACAGGCCACCTCTTTATAGATAAAATATGGAATGGATATATCTTCTAATAGCCGGAATCCTTGAATGGGGCTGGCCCGTAGGATTAAAGTATGCCTGGACGGAGAAAGGTTTTAGTTTAGTACCTGCAATATTTGCAATACTATTTATCCTTGCAAGCGGTTTTTTCCTTTTTATGGCACAAAGAACAATCCCGGTGGGTACTGCCTACGCAGTATGGACCGGGATTGGCGCCGTCGGCACCTTTGCACTTGGGATTATACTTTTTGGCGAGTCCGCACAGCTTATGAGGTTCGTATTCCTTGGATTTATTGTAGTGGGAATAATAGGATTAAAATTTTCATCCTGAAAACTAATTAAGTCTTAACTATCTATTTACTCGTATATATCATTAAAATTACTATTTAACTTTCAATAATATTTCTATATTATTGAAATATACTGTTTCTGTCTTTCCAAAGGAGGGAGAAAAATGAAAATTATAATTGCAGTAATCATTATCCTTGCAATTGCAGGCTGGTACCTGTTCAGGCCCGAAAGGATATTTATTGACAGCACCGTAAATGAATCTTTACCAGAGGTAAGCGATACGCAGGCTGCAGCGACAGGTCCGAAAACACTGTCTAAAGGCACATTTCACGGCGTTGCACATGAAGCAAAGGGAAATGCTGAACTTATAGAACTCTCAGATGGAAAAAAGATCCTGAGATTTACGGATTTTGAGGTTTCCAACGGCCCTGATGTTGTCGTATATCTTTCAAGTGTAGATGATGCAAACGACAACGACTCAGTAAAAAACTCTGATTTTGTACTGATAAGCCAGTTAAAGGGAAATATCGGTGACCAGAACTATGAAATTCCGGGAGACCTTGACCTTTCAAAGTATAATTCAGCTGTAATTTGGTGCAGAAGGTTTGGGGTTAATTTTGCTGTAGCACCTCTGAGTGCAAATTAATTCTAAAGAGAACTTATAAAAAAGGGGATTAAGAAATTAATCCCCTTTTTTATTGCCTTAAAATTATTAATTTTTCTATTTCCAACATATAATAGTGTATAATTTATAAAAATTTATTTTGCGGAGATTGAGGATGAAACTAAAAAATTTATTACTTTTATCAATTTTATTTTGTTCCATATATTTTATAACACCAGGTTATGTTAGTGCCGGACCCGGATCAGCTATTTTGGTTACACCTTCCACTGATACAAGTTATGCAACAATTGCACCTGTAAATGGCACTGCGTTATTCTATTTCTTTGATCTTAGGGACAGGGAATCTTTTATTCAATATACATACACCGATATGATGCAGCTTGGTTTAAACGGACAGGCCCACATTCAGATTTTTGATGTTAGTAATAACTGTAATGAAAATGATTTCTTTGATACATATACACCTTTAGACACTCATACCTACAATATGAGAGATATATTAACCAATGACGGAAACCCTTCAGGTGTAGTGCTGCCTGATGACGCTTATGGGATTGTAGCAATATCATTCTTTGTCGATGGTGAAAATGTGTCCTCTTCAATAGGTAATTTAAGAGTATTGGATAACAATGGATATGAATACAGAACAAATGCACAAATGATTTTTAATGTAAACCAGGTAAATACAGAATCACAATTTTACAGTTTTAATTACAATAGTAATGGCATTTCACTTTCAGACATTGTTGGTGTTACTGCAAACCTGTTTCAATTTGGTCAATTACCAATTGAATGGAACGCTTCAAATGTAACAGAATCATACTTTACTTTTGATATTGATATTATAGACAATAACGAAACCCTGTTTTCATGCAGGGACGTAATATATTCCTGCGTCAACCAGGACAATCCTTTACTTGAAGAACTCCTTGATATCGGCGGTGCAAGTGTAGCAAGTTTTGAATACGGCATTAATAATGCCCTTCCACATAGTAAAGGTGGCGAACTACTTTGCCCCGGAAACGTAATACCAGAAGGAATTGTAATTTTGAGGCCCATGGAAAGGACTATAAATTTTGCAGAAGCAACGATTTTTGCAGGATTCGTTGGACTTAACAACGGCAATGGAAGAGGTAGTCTGGATTCATTCTGGACAGGAAATATTTTTCCGTTTAACCAATAAAAAGTTGTTTATTAATATATTTTTCAGGGGATTAATTCGTTAATCCCCTTTTTTTTACTAAAGTTATGACAGAGATTATTAACCCTGTAACACCAGATAAATTTGATGCAGTTTTATTTGACCTTGATGGTGTTGTAACCGACACTGCAAGGATGCATGCGGCCTGCTGGAAGGTGATGTTTAATACTTATCTTAAACGTCGTGCCGCTGAAAAAGGCGAAGAGTTTATTTCTTTTGAAATTGATACCGATTATTTAGAGTATGTGGATGGTAAGCCCCGTTATGACGGAGTAAGGGACTTCCTGGCATCAAGAAATATAGTACTTGAAGAAGGAACACCAGGGTCACCTGCTACCGAGGAGTCAGTATGTGGTCTCGGCAACAGGAAAAATGAGCTCGTAAATCTCAGAATCCAGATGCACGGAATAAAGGTTTTCCAAAGTTCGCTGGATTTTGTCGATTATATAATTTCCAGCGGATTAAAAACCGCAATTGTCTCATCCAGTGCCAACAGCCGGACGGTACTTAAATCAGCAGATATTATTGACCTCTTTCCGGTCATTGTAGACGGCATTACGGCAAAGGAAAAAGAGCTGAACGGCAAACCATCTCCGGATATGTTTATTCATGCAGCAAACGAACTTGGAGTTGATCCGGAAAAGTGCGTGGTTATTGAGGATGCTATATCCGGGGTACAGGCCGGCAGGAATGGAAACTTTGGCCTGGTTATTGGTATTGCGAGAAAAGACAATATTGAAGAGTTAATTGAAAGCGGCGCTGATTTAGTAATTTCTGATCTTGCCGAAATAGTACTTAACAATTAATTATACAAAATTCCTTAATAACAATTATTATTAATAGTTTTTATTCTTTTTGGGTGGAAGATGATATACAGAAAAAGGCTTGAACTGCCAAGACATATTTATCCTGCTGACCAGTGGAAAATGGTTGAAAAGCAGTTTTATCCAAAACTTCTTGGACAGACCGAGACTATTTTTTCCATCTCGAATGGCTATCTTGGAATCAGGGGAGTATTCGAAGAAGGAATACCTTCCCATGATAATGGGACATTTATAAATGGTTTTTATGAATCATGGCCAATTACCTACGGCGAAGAAGCTTACGGATTTGCCAAAACCGGACAGACAATAGTAAACGTTACAGACTCTAAGATAATTAAACTCTATGTTGATGATGAGCCTTTTTACCTTCCAACTGCCAATCTGCTAAAGTTTGAACGTACACTTGATATGAAATCCGGAACACTGGAAAGAGAAGTGATATGGGAACTTGCTTCAGGAAAACAGGTCTCTATTAAATCAACTCGCATTGTTTCATTTGAGCACCGTCACCTGGCTGCAATTTTTTACAGTGTAACAGTACTTAACGCAAAAGCACCTGTTGTCATAACCTCGGAAATTATTAATAACGGCAATGGAACAAATAATAAGGCAGAAAAAGATGAAGACCCAAGGCGTGCCAGAAGATTTAATCAAAAGATACTTCAGCCGGAAATGCATTATGTAAAAGATACCAGGCTTGTGCTTTGCCATTCAACCAGAAACAGTAAACTTTCCCTGGCTGCAGGAATAGAACACAAGCTTGAAACTGATTGTTCATATTCATATATCAGTGAATGTACTGAAGATAAAGGTAAAGTTCAGTACATGGTAGATGCAAAACCCGGAAAGCCCATAAACCTTACAAAATATATGGCTTACCACACTACCAGGACTGCCCCGCATACCTCGGAAGAATTATGCAACAGGGCAAAAAGGGCACTTAGCAGAGCAAGAAAATTTGGATTTGAAGATCTTCTTAGGGGCCAGAAAAAATATTTAAATGACTTTTGGAAAAAGAGTGATGTAAAAATATCACTAAGTCCTAAATTTACAAAATTTACCACGACCGAAATCCAGCAGGCAATAAGATTTAACATTTTCCAGATATGCCAGGCAACCGCCAGGGTTGAGGGAGCTGGTGTCCCTTCAAAGGGACTGACCGGACAGGCTTATGAAGGACATTATTTCTGGGATATGGAAATTTACCTGTTGCCCTTTCTTACATACACAAACCCAAGCATAGCCAAAAGCCTTTTAACTTTTAGATACAGCATGCTGGACAAGGCAAGGGAATATGCAAAACGCCTTAATCAAAAAGGAGCAATGTTTCCCTGGAGGACAATTAACGGGGAAGAAGCATCAGCCTACTATGCAGCCGGCACTGCTCAATACCATATAAATGCTGACATTATGTTTGCACTTAAAAAATATGTGAACACGACCGGTGATTATGATTTCCTCTATGAATACGGAGCTGAAATGCTGGTTGAAACTGCACGGCTCTGGTCCGATCTTGGATTTTATTCAAAAAATAAAAGTGGTAAATTCTGTATACACGGCGTAACTGGCCCCGATGAATACAATACCGTTGTTAATAACAACCTGTATACAAACCTGATGGCACAGGAAAACCTTGCATTTGCAATTAACACTGTTGAATCAATGAAAAAAGTAAAACCCGAACTTTTTAAAGGCCTTGTACATAAAACAAAATTAAAGAGTTCTGAAATTGAAGGCTGGAAAAAGGCTTCAGAAAATATGTATATACCATATGACAAGAAAAGAAAGATTCATCCACAGGATGATGAATTCTTAAACAAAGAAGAATGGGACTTTAAAAATACTCCTTCTGATAAATACCCACTTCTCCTTCATTTTCATCCACTGGTTATATACCGTCACCAGGTAATAAAGCAGGCAGATGTAGTACTCGCACTATTCCTGCTGAATAATAAGTTTTCCAATGAAGAAATAAAAAGGAATTTTGATTACTATGACCCGCGCACTACCGGGGACTCATCTCTATCTGTATGTATTCAAAGCATCGTAGCCTCCAAAATTGGATATATGGATAAGGCCGTTCACTATGCAAGGAATGCAGCGCTAATGGACCTTGCGGATCTTGGCGGTAATGTAAACGATGGATGCCATATTGCATCTATGGGTGGTACATGGATGGTATTTACTTTTGGGTTTGCAGGTATGAAGGGAAATGGCGACAGACTTAGCTTTAATCCTAACCTCCCCACTCATGTAGAAAAGCTTAAATTTCCGATCACTTACCGTGGAAGTATAATTGAAGTTGAAATTGGCCAGAAGATTATAGCTTATAAATTAGTAAGCGGAAAAGAAGCAGTCCTGCTTCATGATAATAAAGAAATAAAGTTAACTTCACCTAAACCAGTCATAAAGAAAACCCTTAAGTCTATTAAGAATTTGTAATTAAAGTATTTTTATAGAAATAAATACACCGATAACCAGGCAAAGAATTGAAAAAACAGTCATTTTAGCAATCCTTGAATTAGTAGGTGTTTCTACTATCTGGTTATGATCATGTTCATTCTTTTCCATATTCATACCCTCGTGGCCTCCCATACTGCCTTCACTTGTATCCCTCACGGTAATCATCCCATGCTTCATGCCGTTTGATACAAGCCACCAGTTCATTGGGTAGGCAAATATAAAACCCACAATTAAAGCCATCGAAATTACAAACCAGAATTCCGGCCTTAACGGATTACCTGATCCAACTATTATGGGCTTCATTATGCTCATTGTAAGTATCATCCCGGTCATAAGAAGGTTCATGGAAAGAAATTCAGGAAGAAATGACATCTTCAGTGATTTGGTATAAGACCCACCCGCCATCTCTTTCATTGCATAAGCCTGGAAAAATGCCCATCCAAATCCAAAGCCGAGTAAATATTCTAGTCCAAAGTCCAAAAGTCCTGATATTGCCAGGATAGACCCGATAACAGCTCCCGCAATAATTCCGATACCATCACCCGCTGCGCAGTGCATTGTAGAACCAAGCACCTGTTTCCACCTTGCAGCGACATACTGCTCATGCATACCCTTGATAGGTTCCCTGCATCCAAGAACATAGAAAAATGCCCCTATAGGGCCGGTAAAAATTACAAGTATTACGAATGCCCATTTGATAACCTTGTCTTCAGGTGTCTTTGGAATATCAATTACAACAAATATAAAAGAAAGTGCCGTCAGTATAAACCAGAGCAGCATTACTCCCTGTATCATAAAATCTCCTTTTTAATGATGCATATCATGACTGCCCATCTGTTTTTTACCAATATAGAAAAAGATTATAGAAACCGGAATAAATATCAGGTTTAAAACTGCTTTATAGTTCCACTGGAATACATTATGGGCGAGAAACTGCCCCTCGGGATTTTCAGGTATCCATCCAAGTGCATCAAAAAGAAAATCCAGGAAAAGCCCTGTTATTAATATTCCTATTATTAGAAACAGTGCTACCCAGAGGGCAGGCCTGAGTCCGTAATATCTCCTGTATACCGAGATCATAGGCAGTGTAACAAGGTCAGCAAGAATAAATGCTATAACTCCCCCAAATGAAATCCCGCCGTGCCAGAGCACCCCGGCAAGGACCACATTGCCGACCGAACATACAAAACTTACTATTGCTACAATAACTCCAACAAATGCATTCCATAATGACTGTACCCAAAAGGGCAGATCAGAACTGTTATCAAGGAAGAGTGCGTGCCAGAAACTTTGGGGCACAAAAACCATCAGGACCGCCGAAACTGCAATCCCTATCAGAATGTCCTTTCCCACCATAGCTACATCCATATAAAAATGGCCCGATGCTTCAAGCAGTCTTGATTGAAGTGATTTATCTTCATTCATTGCCATAGCTGAATGGTCGTGTTCGTGATCATGATGTTCATGATCGTGTTCACCGGTATCATGGCAACTTTTACCCATATCTGAGCCATCACCAACTTTTCTTTTTAATTCATCAAGGACCTTTTTTGGAAAAAACTTTGTTACTATTATTGCAAGTAAAATTATAAAGAAAATCCCGCCTATAAGCTCTCCCCAGAAAAATGCCCAGCCAAGAAGGGCAATAAGTACAATAAATATTTCAAATACAAGATTGGTGCTGGCTACCATAAAAGCAAGGGCATTCGCTAGGCTCGAACCTTTCATCAAAAGTGTTCTGGACATTGAAGCCGCTGCATATGAACAGGAAGAGGAAACGGCACCAAAAAAGGTGGCAAGTGAAATGCTTTTTGGAGAAGTATTACCAAGCCCGGCAGATATTCGCTCGCTTGATATCATTACCCTGATAAGAGAAGACAGGATAAAACCAAAGGCAAGGGCCCAGTAAATCTCCCATACCATTGAAAAAAAAGCGTTAAGTAAATTCAGAATCATCTTAAATTATATACACTACAATTGAATTATTATTAAATCAGGACTATATTTATACAATCTTTTATGGAGGAAATTAAATGAATTTTAAGAATATTACTACTATATTAATCTTACTTACCTTAATTATTTTCCCGGTTAATGCTTTTGCCGATGATGACGATGATTCATGTAATGCCTATGCCGGTTCTACGGACGGTGACCCTTACCAGCTTTACGCTTTTTTTGATCTTAGGGACAGGGAATCTTTTGTCCAAATCACCAATGCGGATAACCAACCGGGTTTTGAAGGAACAGGGAGTGATGTAACCATTCATGTACAAATCTTTAATGTGAATGACAACTGCAATGAGAACAATTTTTTTGATACTCTTACGCCTAATGATACACATGTTTATAATATGAGGGACATTCAGACAAATAACACCGCCCCTTCCGGTGTGGTTCTTCCTGCAGATGCATACGGGATTGTAGTTATATCTCTTATAAGTCCGTTGTCGGGGACTATCTTTATTACAGAAACCAGTCCACTTGTTGGTAACTTCCGTATCCTGGACAATCTTGGTTATGAATACAGGACAAATATGGCCGGTGTGTTTCAGGCAAGTGAGCAGGAGGTCCTTCCCGGTGGAGAAAACGGCTATTATACATTTAACTTTAATCAGAATGGTAACGTTACATTTTCTGATGTTGTAGGAATAAGCGTAGGTGTTATTAATACAGATGATGATGGTATTGACCTTGCTATTATTACCGATAATTTTACCGTAATTGATGTTGATATATTCAATAATAATGAAGTCCCGTTTTCATGCAGAAATATAATATTTTCATGTATAGACGACGATAGTATACGCACAGAAGAACTTCTCGAAGCAGCAGCAAATGAAGGAGCCAGTGCAAGTGTAGCGAGTTTTGAATACGGAATTAACGAAGCAATTCCACATAGTAAAGGTGGAGAGCTTTTATGCCCTAATAATGTTATAGGAGAAGGCTTTGCTCTTTTAACTGTACTGTTTCAGTCCGACGAATCATTTAACGGTCCATTCTTTGTAGGATATGTTGGACTTAATAACGGGAATGGAAGGGGCAGTATGGACTCATTCTGGGCACCAAATTATACTATTGATTTAGATGGCAATTAATAAAAAATTATAATTACAATAAAGAGTGTAATATTGATTATTAATGGATACAGACTGTCAGAAAGTAATCAGGATAATTGGTATGAGATGCAACTGGGAACAAAAAGTCCCTGTCCCTGATGACCATCAGCTTGCATTTGCTTTAAAATCCTCTGGCCTGTCTGAAAATCTATCCTACCTTTGTCTGGAAGAGCTGCTTAAAAACCGCTATGTTTCGAAAGAAAAAGACAGTTACAGGCTTACAGATAAAGGTTATGACTACGGCTACCGTAAACGTCATGAATCAATTGAATAATATTCCTTACAATATATTTATCAATGAACGAGTCCTAAGACCAGTTATAATAATGTCATGAGCCAAAAAAAGGTAACAACAGAAGAATTAATCGCCAAGATTGTAGAACTCAGAAAAGAAACCAAGATTGACCCTTTTAATTTTGGTATGCATAAATACTTTACATGGGAGCAGTCATTACAGGCCCAGCTCCAGGAAAACGCAGAGTATATCTACCCCAAGATTATAGAAATTATTACTGGCGTCCTCGAAGAGAATATGGGCAAAGAAGACCTGAGAAAAATTGCAGAATTCCAAATCGAACTTACCGAGAAATATGCTGACAAACTGGAAACGATGGAAAAGGATATTCACAAAAAGGTCGAAGACTATATTGAAATATACAATAAAGCGATTCAAAGACTGATGGAAGAAGAACAGCAGGCTGAAAGTACCGAAGAAGAGTGGACTAAAAACAACTAAGCTTTTATTTCATAAACATACTGATATACAACCTTTTAAATCCTACTATAACACTGCCAAACAACGGAATTATGATGATTTTCTCATAATAACTGTCCGGTGAATCAGGTTCGGTATAGAGCGAATAAATTACATAACATGCTGTGAATATGCCAAATATTATAAGGATTGACGTAACAATCACATAAATTCTCTTAGTTGTTTTACCGAACGAAAATACCAGGCCAAGTAGTCCAATTAAACCTCCAAGTGAGATTATAAATATCTCATCAAATGGGTTATTTAATCTAATAATATCTTTTATTCCAAAAATTAATCCTACAAAGATAAAATTACCGTAAAGGATAAATGTAGGAATAACCCCAATTAAAAGGTCTAATGTCTGGTTTATATTATTTCCTGATTTTGTCATAGTTAATGTGTAAATATTTTTATAAAATTGGGACTATTTTATTCAAAAATCATGTATAATATTAGTCCCCCATTTATTTACACTATTAATGTGTAAATAGAGAGATGAGACGCAAACTACCCAAAAGGTGTTTGCGTCTTTGTCTTTCATTTTAGCTTTAATTTGATAATTTTTCCTTTTTTTCCATATTTTCTAATAAATCAATATAAGAACTTCCAATAAAGTTTTCATCTTTAATACCAAGTCTTTTTATCTGGAATGATACATGTTCCTGGACTTCCCGGGCATTCAATTTAATATGACATAAAAAAACCGGAAAGTATTAACTTTCCGGTTTTTATAGAATAACTCTTAGATTTTTATATATTATCCCGGAGTATTAGCATCAATAATTGTGTTTTCCTGCCAGAAAGAGTCCATACTACCCCTACCGTTTCCATTATTCAGACCAATAAAGCCAACTCCAAAGAATGGGACCTGGTCCGGCTCACCGCCAATAAGGTTGGCCCTGACAAAACCTTCACTTATCACATTATTAGGGCATGCAAGCACAGCACCTTTACTGCTTGGGATTGCATCGTTAATTCCAAAATCAAAACTTGCTACGCTGGCTCCCGGTGGGGCTTCTGAAGCGGCCTCTTCAAGTAACTCTTCATACCGTGGATTGTCCTCATCAATACATGCTGTGATTATATTCCTGCATGAGAACGGAACTTCGTTCAGGTCGTAAATATCAATATCAAGAACTCCGAATACATCGAGCGGATCTGCAGTTACCTCTGGTGAGCCCGGCTGAACATTACCGACTGCAAGAGCAAATCCATCGGAAAGAGATACATCTCCCTCTGTATTAAAATTAACAGTGGATATAGATGGTTGAACTGTGTTTATTTGTCCAAAATTAACCGAAAGCCCGGGGGAATTTGTTCTGTATTCATAGCCTGCATTATCTTCAATCCTGAAATTACCAATAAGATTAAACCTATCGGATATAAGCCCATTTACAATTGAAGTAACTATAACCATTCCATACTCCCCATCATTCAGAACCACTCCCGAGGGATTACCATCATTCCTCATAATATCGCTCATGTTATAAACATGAGTATCGTTACCGGTATAATCATCAAAAAAGTCGTTCTCACGGCAGTTATCATTTACTGCAAAAATCTGCACATGAATGGTAATCGGCAAATCTGTGATGTTGGTGACCTGTACGAAACTATCTCTGTCCCTCAGATCAAAAACAGAAGTAAGAATGTATGACCCACCACCATCTGTTTCAGGGCCCAAAAAGGGGGCACCATCGCCAGCTTTGGAATCTGAAATAAAACAAACTGGTAGAGTAAAAAACATTATAAATATAATAATAAATATTGAATGTCTATCCATTGAACTACCTCCATTCTTTATTGGTAAATCTTTATTGAAAGACCACAAAAATAGTTTGATCTAATATAAATGCTATTTAATATTTAATTATACAGTTTTTAGTAAATTAAAGACAAATTATTTATTATAATATGAACAATCAATACCAGCTTTATTTTGCTTACGGATCAAATCTGAATTACAGCCAGATGAAAAAACGCTGCCACACTGCAGAAGTTGTATCGAGGGCCCGGAAACTCAATCACAAACTGTGTTTCCCCATTATTTCAAAAAATAGAGGTAATATGGGTGTGGCTAGTATTAAAAAATCAAAGGGAAATACAGTAGAAGGTGTTATTTACTCTATTAGCAATAAAGACCTACAGACACTGGATAAGTTTGAAGCCAGCGGTCACAGGTATAAAAGGAAAAAGGTGTTTGTTAACTTAAATGAAGATAAAAAGAAACTTGTATGGACATACATTGCTATTTCTGACCATGTCGAGAACTACCTGCCGTCTGATTCATATCTAAATCTTATTATATCAGGAGCAAAAGAACATAGACTGCCTAAGAAATATATAGAAAGAATAAAAAAAGGGGTGAGTATTACTCACCCCTTTAAATAAAGTAGGGTTTAAATATTTATCTCTTCACACTCGAATCGGCAGCTTATACCTTCCTCTTCGCATACCTCATCACACTCTTCTACTTCTACAACTTCACATACTTCATCACATTCGCAGCCAACAACTTCAAACTCAATGCAGTCATCGGTTTCTTCGAGCACGGTGCACTCATCTGCGCAAAGTGCTTCATGTTCACCTACACAGATTTCCCTTGGACCGCCTTCCAGTCCTTCACATTCGCTATTTATACATTCTTCAAAACAGTCAAAATTGAGGACTTCTTCCTTCCTGAACTCAACGCATTCTTCTTCACATTCGCCCTCGCATACTTCTTCACAAACTTCATCTTCTACAATTTCACAAACCGGCTCGCCTTCATCAACACAGATTTCATGGCATATTGCATTACCGCATTCAAGGTCCGCACATTCCTGTACACAAAGACTTATATTATCAGAATTTCCACAGGAACTAGCACATTCACCCGGTATTCCATTAGTACAGAATAGTTCACAGGTATCGCCGGAGCAGTCGTATTCACAGACCAGATTATTATTGCCCGGACCGTCATCATCGTCATCGCCCTCATCACCATCATTTCCGCCTTCACCATCATCACCCTGACCTTCTTCTCCTTCACCATCGGGGCCTTCAAGTTCAACATCTTCACAGTTTTCCGTATCTACAACTCCGCCTTCTTCTTCAACTATCTGAAACTCACCGCTTTCTATTGTGCACTTATCACCGGAAATTATCACATCTGAATCACCATTGGAATTTATACCAATTTCATCGGCATTACAGTCAAATTCCTCTGTAGCTGTAACAGACACAAACGCACCGTTACTGGCACTTATACATACGTTACATTCTTTCAGGTTAACGTTCTGGGCAATAATACTGACATCACAGCTGCCTGGAATATCTACACAACTGCCGCCATTGCCAATAATATTCAGTTCATTAATGTCGTCATTACCAATATTTAGAACACCGTCCTCGCATATAACAGGTCCGGTTGTAATGTTAATTTCATTAACTGTAACTTCCGTATTTTCATCTCCATCAAGTGATACTTTTATGTCCAGCGTACCTCCTGCCGGTACATTTATTATCACACTGTTTGTAAAAAGATCAGTCTCAAACATAAGCGTAGTAGACCCTTCAGGTACATCGTTTAATTCAAAAATACCATCACAGTTTGTTTCCCCGGTCGCTACTACTTCACCATTCTGAATTGCTTTAACAACAATCCCGCAAAGCTCTCCATCCTGTGCATTGGCAGTTACTACCACTGAAAACAGATCTTTAACATCAGCTAGTAAAGACTGGTTCTTTTCGGGGACAGATGACATTAAAAGTTCTTCTACTGTGCCCACAATCCTTGATGTTTCCTTTATTGCAGATGAAGAATCAGAACTGTCCTCTCCCCCGCAGCTCAATAAACCTATTGATACAGTCAAAATTACTAATAAGACAATTGATACTCTATGCATTTTTACAACCTCCTTAAACTCCTGCAAAAATTCCAACTTAATAACTCATGTAGTTGGCAAGGAGTATGCCAACTTGACAATATTTGTTTATATAACCATAACATGCTGTAATTACTCTATTATTATCAATCTTCGCACTGCCAGCAGGTGTGAATAATTAATCACTTACTGTGAAAAACTTTTCATTATATCTTTATATAATCGGAGGATTTTCTATTTATCAGATTAAGCTTTAGAGTATTATATTATTTAAGACAAAACCGGAGAGATACTCATGACTAATATTAAAGAAGATATTTTTAATACACAAAAATCTGAAAAATTTATTTCAAAGTTAATAGATATAATTAATTTTGGTGCACTTAATATAATGATATCCATCGGATACAGGACGGGACTGTTTGATACATTATCTGGACTTAAACCATCAGGAAGTGGGAATATTGCTGAAAAAGCAGGGCTTAATGATAGGTATGTAAAGGAGTGGCTTGATGCCATGGTAACAGGCGGAATAGTGGATTATGACCCGGTCAAAAAACTTTACAGTTTTCCCGTTGAACATGCGGCATGGCTCACAAGGGCGAAATCTCCTGACAATATTGCTGTTACAACGCAGTGGTTTTCTGTACTGTCTTCAGTTGAAGATAAAATTCTCGACTGTTTTAAAAACGGCGGCGGACTCAGTTACTCAGAATATAACAGGTTTCATGAAGTAATGGCCGACGAAAGCCGGCAGACGGTAATTGTACCCCTAATTGAACAGCTTCTACCACTTGCAGGCGATATAATTGAAAAACTAAAGAACGGAATAAATGTTCTTGACCTTGGATGCGGCAGCGGTCTTGCACTTGTAGAGATGGCCAAAACATTCCCAAAAAGTAAATTCACAGGGTATGACCTTTCAGAAGATGCTGTTAAAACCGGTATTAAAAACGCTGCAAATCTAAGCCTAAAAAATATTGTTCTTAAAGTTGCGGATATTTCAGAAATTGAGGATAAAGAAGAATATGATTTTATAACAACATTTGATTCTGTCCATGACCAGGCAAAACCGGATGTTGTTCTGAGAAATATATACAAAGCATTAAAAAACGACGGGATATATTTTATGCAGGATATAGCAGGTTCTAGTTTTGTTGAAAAAAACATGGACCACCCTATGGGTTCATTCCTCTATACAATTTCATGCCTTCACTGCATGTCAGTTTCTCTTGGACAGGATGGAAAAGGGCTTGGGGCAATGTGGGGAAAAGAACTTGCTGTAGATATGCTTAAGGAAGCAGGTTTTACAACTATTGAAGTTAAGGAACTACCTCACGATCCCATGAATTACTATTACATTGTAAGAAAATAGTTTATCCAAGAAGGTCATGCTCCTTAGACAGCTCGCCGAATATTTTTATTATGGTAATGGTTAATGGTATCGCCAGTATGGCGCCTGCAAAACCAAGGATCCAGCTCCAGAAGAATAATGACAGGAATATAATTAGTACAGAAATATTCAGTCCATCTTTCATAAGTTTTGGTTTAATAACATTGTCTGCAATATTATTAAACAGTGCAAAACCCACAACAACAATTATTGCCTTCGTCCAGCCAAACTGCAGCAGTGCAAGCAAAAAGGGTGGGAGCAAAGCCAATATTGCACCAATTACCGGTATAAAATTAAAGAAAAAAGAAAGTACACCCCAGAGTACTGCAAACTCCACACCAAGTGCCAGAAGAAGTATCACATTGCAGACCGAAGACATAAGTCCTGTAAGGGCTGTAATGGATAGAAATTTTCTAATTTCAGTCCTTACTTCATACATTCTTACCGACAGGCTTCCGGGATGAATATTACCAGTCTGTATTTTGTGCTCGTAACCCGAAAATTCAACTAACATCAGGGACACAATAATTATCAGGAATATGCCGCTTCCCAAAAAGTTTCCAAGTTTACCGAGCAGCGAAGTAGCAATCTGGACAAACTTTTTTGTATCAAATTCAGTTTGATCTATAACCTTATCAATATCAAAGTTGTATTTCTCAAGCACACTATCAACAGAAACAAGAAGTTCCTGCATTCTAGTTTCGTATGTAGGCAGTGTCCTTGAAAGTTCAAAAACAGATGTTCCAAGAAGTGTTAAAAGCAAAAACCCAATAATTAACAGACTGAATATAGTAATAAAAAGTGAAAGCCCCCTCTTTAATCCTTTGTTAGTCAGGAAAATAACCACGGGCGTAATTGAAATTGCAAGTAAAGCCGCAATCAGTACAAAGCCAATTATCTCTGATGCTGCCTTTATTCCTGCCAGAATTATTACAAGGCAGGCCCCTCCAATCAGTATTCTTAGAATCGGACTCATATATACATATTAATTTACTGTTTTTTAGACAATTTTAACAATACTAAAAATATGTCTTTGCAATCACCGATTTATCATTACAGTATTAATTAATCATCCTTTTTCCTTAAAGTAGCCGGGTAGGCAAATTTGCTCCCGGCTTTTTTATTATCTTTTTTCTTTATAAACCACTATACTACTTATTGACTGGCGCAAGCCTCCTTGAATCCCAATACTTGGTGCGGATCGTGGTGGGTGGTGTTTTTATAAAGTATTTAAGGGTTAGTTAATCATACTCCACATCAGTGATATGGATGTCGGCGTTCTCACTGAATTCTTCCTTAAACAGTTCATTTAATAAAATCTCTATATCATCTCTTTTTGTCAGCAGTTCAATATCAATATTATTTAATAACTTTTGTTTAAATTCAGAAGAATAATGCAATAGGTAACTGGTTTTATCGATAGATGACTGATTAAGATAGAATTTTATAATATTCATATCACCAATTTCTGTTTCACAATCTATTGATATATACCCTTCGGGTATTTCTATTTCAGCAACATATCTGCTATTTTCAAATGACATAATAGATTTATACTATTTTTTATATAGTTTTACTAATTTATCTCAAGGAACAGAAATGAACTCAAAAATTATATTAACTCTGCTATTTTCAATGTATGCCATTAGTCCCCTTTATTCCGAAACCGTAGAATACAACCTTGAAATTCGGAACAACATATTGAACTTCACGGGAAAAGAAGTCGATGCAATGACCGTTAACGGCACAGTACCGGGGCCTACGCTAAGATTTAAGGAAGGTGACATTGCGAGGATAAACGTTACCAATAAAATGGACGTTGATACCTCTGTACACTGGCATGGTTTACTCCTGCCGAACAGGGAAGACGGTGTACCTTATGTTACAACACCGCCAATTAAACCCGGTAAAACCCTAACCTATGAATTTCCTTTAAAGCAGTCAGGTACTTACTGGTACCACTCTCACACAAAATTACATGAACAGCGCGGTGTATACGGATCAATAGTAATCGAACCCGGGCAGGAAAGAACAGATATTGAGATTCCTGCCGATGAACGTGTTGTCGTTTTGTCTGACTGGACTAATGAAAACCCCCAGGAAGTACTTAGAACATTAAAAAGAGGAAGTGATTATAACAACTTCAAAAAAGACACAATGCAGACAGTCTACGGTGTAATTAAAAACAGAGTAATCTGGAGCAACATTAAAAGATCCTTTAAAAGAATGCCCACACCGGACGTGGCAGATGTCGCCTATGACGCATTCTTAATAAACGGCAACCAGGTGCTTAATCTTGACGGCCATTCCGGAAAAAAAGTAAGACTGCGTATTATAAACGCCGGTTCATCTTCATATTTTTATCTTAATTATGCCGGTGGGAACATGACGGTCATTGCTGCCGATGGTAAAGACGTAGTGCCTTTTGAAACAGACAAGCTATTAATCAGTGTCGCGGAAACATATGATGTTATCATTGATGTTCCGGAAAACGGAACATATGAATTCAGGTCTACCGCCCAGGACGGCTCCGGGTTTGCATCACTATATCTTGGACAGGGCAATAAAATTTCAGCCCCGCCGATACCGCCACCCGATCTGTACAGAAATCCTGGCATGCAAAGTATGGCAGGAATGAAATCAGCTCCCCAAGATATGGACAATGAGAAACAAGAGAAAATGGGTTCAGATAATGATAGCGGTATGTCCAAAAACATGGGAAGGCCAAATCCTCCGTATGAAAAATTAAAGTCCACAGAACCAACAACTCTCCCCATAGGGAATAAACCACGCGAAGTTGTACTCAATCTTACAGGTGACATGGAAAACTATATCTGGTCGATAAATAACAAGACCCTTAGTAAAGATGACAAGATACTCGTAAGAAAAGGCGAAAATGTAACATTCATAATGAACAACAAAACAATGATGAACCACCCTATGCACCTTCATGGCCATTTCTTCAGGGTTTTGAACCAGCAGGGAGAATATTCACCTCTGAAACATACTGTCAACGTCGCACCGCATGATACAACCATTATAGAGTTTGACGCAAACGAGGAAAAGGACTGGTTTTTTCATTGTCATATCCTTTATCACCTTGAATCCGGAATGGCGAGGGTTGTAAGTTATGAGGATTCGGAGATTGATCCCGATATTAAAAAGATAAGAAAAAATCTCTATAAGGAACCGATATTTTTCTGGGTTGATGCCCAGATCCTTACGCAGGAAAGTGAAGGTGTTGCAGTTCTAAAAAATACACGGAACGCCATTATCACCAACTGGGAAGCGGGATATGAAGAAGGGGAATACAGGATTGACCTTACATATGCGAGATACATAAACAGGTTTATCAGCCCCTTTGCGGGGGTGGAAATCACAAACGAAGACCAGGGAACAAGGGGGATTATCGGTATTTACTACCTTCTGCCTTTTCTTATCGACAGTACGGTCTGGGTAGATACGGACGGGGATTTTAGATTTATTTTTGATAAAGAGATGCAGCTTACCAAATACATTACCGCTTTTGGCGAGCTTCAGTTTGATACTGAATCAAAATGGGAAGCCGAAGTTGGAGGGACTTTTTTCCTCCACAAAAATTATTCCCTGATTGCAAAATGGCATAACCAGTATGGTGCTGGAGTAGGTGTATTATTACGATTCTGATATTTCACTTGAAGTTATGCTCCTCTTTGTTAGAATCCCTGATGGAGCAATTATGAGAGTAATCGTAGCAAAACCCAGAGGATTCTGTGCCGGAGTTGACAGGGCAATAGATATTGTTGAAAAGGCCCTCGACCAATACGGCCCCCCTATCTATGTACGCCACGCCATTGTGCATAATAAGAGAGTTGTAGATTCTCTCAAAGATAAGGGCGTTGTTTTTGTAGAAGCGCTTGATGAAATTGAAAATAAAAATGCACGCGTAATCTTCAGTGCTCACGGCGTAAGTCCGGCAGTTTTTGAGGAAGCAAGTTTTAAAAATTTACAGGTAGTAGATGCTGTGTGCCCTTTGGTTACAAAAGTACATAATGAAGTTAGGCACTATGCTGACCTGGGTTATACAATCATACTTATTGGCCACAGAAACCACGTTGAGGTCATAGGCACAAGCGGCGAAGCACCCGACAAAGTAGTAATTGTAGAGTCAGTGGAAGAAGCGAAGAGACTGGAAATACCAAACCCCGAGAAAGTTGCCTATGTCACGCAGACTACCCTAAGCGTGGATGATACTAAGGACATACTGGAAACCCTTAAAGAACGGTTTCCCAAGATACTTAGCCCCTCTAAGCTTGATATATGCTATGCAACCCAGAACAGGCAGGACGCGGTAAAAGAGCTTTCCAAATTGTCGGATGTAATTTTTATTATGGGTTCCCCGGAAAGTTCAAACTCCAACAGGCTTGTTGAAGTGGCGAAGGCACATGGTGTTGAGAATGCCTATCTTATTGAAGGCGCTGAAAATCTTGATGTGAAAATGTTTCATGACTGTCCTGTTATTGGACTTAGTTCCGGAGCATCAACCCCGGAAATTGTTGTAAGAGAAGTTATTAAAAGACTAAAAGAATTTGGCGCACTGGAAGTAGAAGAACTTGAAGGAAAGGACGAATATACAAGGTTCCCTTTCCCTGAATCGCTGGAGTTTTCTAATAATTAATAAATTTTATTCCCCATGATGATGATCATTTTTGGTACCTGAATTTTGTTTTCTTAACTTTTTATAATCGTCTCCCGTCAAATCTCTTGATCCATCCAGAAAAATAGCAATTGACCAGATTGTTTCATCATCGTGTGTTGGCCCGTATGCAGGCATTCCGGTCATCTTGATCCCGTTTTTTGTAACCCAGTATATTTCTTCAATAGTAAATTCATAAAGTGCTTCTTCCGGGAATTGCGGAGGTTTAGGGTTTAAGCCTTTACCTGTATTTGAAGGTTCTATCCCGCTCCATCCATGGCACTGGACACACATCTCTTCGTATTCCCCGAAACCTTTTAGATACATCTCTTTATCGTTTATATCATACGAATTCTTAATTGAAGCGGAATTTCTTTTTATTGATTTTTCGCTAACCACATGAAGAATCCTTTCAGTAACTTTCAAATGCGGCTTTGTTGCAGAAACATTATAAAAACCAAGAAGGAAATAAGAAGCTGTAATTACAACTAAAATTACTATCAAAAGTATAAATTTATTCATATATCACATTATATTTAAAAAAAAAGAGTTTGGGAAGTTAATAATACTAGGTGGTAATTATTTCCAGATAGCAATTATTACAATGTAACTATCTGTAATTACTTAATATTTTATTCTTGACATTATAGGTCTATGATATTAAGATAGTTGGCCGTGAGGGATTATGGACATTTAATATCCATAATACATATAAAAAATCAAGCTTTAGGAGGCTGACTATGTTTATTAGACAAATTTTTGCTAATATAAAATTTGTTTTTCTGTTTTTTCTTTTGGTATTTGGGTCGACTTTATCATTTGCTCAAAGTGAAAATGAAAGAATAAAAATGCTTGAAGAAAAACTGAACCAGGTCACACAGGAACTGGATGAAATGAGAAGTGTTGGAGGTTCTGATAATGAGAGGCTTGATAAGATTGAAAAAAACATTTCAATACTTGCAGACGAAATAAGCCAGGTTAAAGCCGAATCCGTTGGTGAAGAAAGCAATATTGAATTAAAAGAAATATTTGGTGGTGCTCCCGGTGCATCAAAGGTTTATCAAAAAGTAGGAAGTGGACTCTCCATTGGTGGTTATGGCGAACTTGCAATAGGAAGGATCCCGGATGACGGAAACAACATAATAGATACCCAAAGAGTTGTTATGTATCTGGGATATAAATTTACAGACCATATTATATTTAATTCAGAACTTGAGTTTGAACACGCATCAACCTCTTCTAATCTTGACGGCCAGGACGGTTCGGTCTCTGTAGAGTTTGCATACCTCGACTTTTTACTAAAAGACTATCTTAACATTCGCGGTGGACTCCTGCTTGTCCCAGTTGGTATAACAAATGAACAGCATGAACCGACAACTTTTTACGGCGTGTTCAGACCATCCGTGGAAACGCAGATAATACCAACCACATGGAGGGAAAATGGTTTAGGACTTCATGGCGGATTTGATTTTGCATCTGCAGGGAACCTTTCATATAAAGCATATTTAATGAACAGTGCTGATTCCCGTGGATTTAAGGCTGCTAATAACCGTGGCATTAGGACCCGGGGAAACAGATCAAGGTTTAACGATGTTGCGTTTGTTAGCAGGCTTGATTACTACCCTGTGCCCAGTGTAAGGGTCGGAGGGTCAATGTATCTTGGTAATACAGGCCAGGATGTATCCGTTAGTAACGCCGATTCACCATTAGACGGAGATAAGATCAAAGGATTTTGGCAGATTTATGAAGCGGATGCACAGTTTAAATGGAGAGGACTTGACCTAAGAGGTTTAATTACGTGGACATTCCTTGATGACGCTGATGAAATAAATGCTAATCTTGGATTTACCGGTGATGACTCAGTGGGCAGTAAACAGTTTGGATACTATATAGTAGCTGCATACAACGTTCTTGGAGAAATGAACCTTCAGAGCAGGTATTTACAGAACCTTTCACCTTTTTTCAGGTTTGAAGACTACGACACACAAAAATCAGTACCAACAGGATTTTTAAGAAACCCGGAAAATGACCGCAGGGAATACACCTTTGGACTTGACTATAAACCAATACCAAATGTAGTTGTAAAAATCGACTACCAGTTTCTTGACAACGAAGCCGGAAACGACAATAATCAACTGAATTTTGGTTTGGGATATGTATTTTAAATCCCTAACCCCTTATTTAGAAAAAGGGGCTTGTTAATCCGGCCCCTTTTTTTGGTTTAATTATAATGAAGAAATTAATATATATTTTTACAATATTTATTTTATATACAACACACAGTTCCGCAGAACTATTAATGACAAGGGACGAAGCACTTGAAACTGCTTTTCCCGGAACCAGTTCTGTAGAAAAAGTTGATATATTCCTCAATGAGAATCAGGCCCGCAAAATAGAAAAGCTGTCTAAGGCTAAACTCGATTCAAAAATATACATTTTTTATAAATTTAGTAACGGTGATGACACACTTGGTTATGCAGTCCTGAATACACATCTTTTAAGGACTAAGTCCGAAACTGTCATGTACGTTATTGGTAGTGACGGCAGATTAATAAATGCAGAAATCCTGGCTTTCTTTGAACCTTCAGAATACATGCAGAGTGAAAAGTGGCTTATGCTATTTGAAAATCAAAATCTGGATAATGAACTTAGAATAGACAGAGCTGTCCCGAATATTACCGGGGCTACCATAACATCACACGCATTCACAGAATCGGTCAGAAAGGTGCTGGCAATTTTCAAGGTTGCAGTAAAAGAAGGCACAAATTGATAATTCAGGTATTTTTTTAGGTTAATATGAGATTTTTTATATCATCCGAACTAAAAAGAAACGATTTTTTGAAGATTATTATTATCTTCACTACTTTATTTTTTCTTTTTCTATGGCTGACAAACGTTCTGCTCTACATGCAGATAGGTTTTAATTATGAAGGTATTGTAGGTTATTACCTGGGCAACGAAGAAACCTTCCGGCCCCCAAAAAGCTACATCGGCCTGCTTGAAGAAGCGCATTTTCATTTCTTTTCAATGGCAATATTGCTTGTAACACTTACGCATCTAATACTATTTACCAGTATAAGTGCCGGGTGGAAATTGACACTAATTCTTACTTCGTTTACCTCTTCTTTCCTGGAAATAATAAGTAGCTGGCTGATCAGGTATATAAGCCCCTTGTTTGCCTATCTTAAACTTGGGTCATTCATCATAATGCAGGTTTCATTATTCCTTATGATGGCACTCATTATTATCTATCTGTTCCGCAAAGATGATTAATCTGCATCCTGAATTGATTTAAACCCTTCTGATTTAAAGACCTTGTAGTTACTCCGGTCACCATCAATTATCATAACCCCTGCTACTTTATTCTTTTCCGCAAAATTTTCTGTTTTGTTTTTGCCCATAACACTAAAAGCCGTTGAAAGTGCATCGGCCTTTGTTGCTGAATCAGCAAGTACTGTCACTGAAGACAAATTTTCTACCGGGTATCCGGTATGGGGGTCTATAATATGTGAGTATCTTTTACCGTTTATTAGAAAGTATTTTTCGTAATCACCCGAAGTAGCAACGCCCAGATTGTCTATCTTTATAAAATCAACAACACTGCTCTTGTTAAAAGGATCATTTACTCCGACCTCCCAACCTTTTTCACCAGTTTGCTTATCAAGTGCATAGATATTCCCGCCAAAATTTATCAGCCCTTTTTTGATTCCACGGCTTTTAACTATTTTTACAACTTCATCCACAGCGTATCCTTTTCCAATAGCCCCGAAATCAAGCTCAAGGCAGTTTGAATCAAATGATACCGTATTGTTTGTCTTATCGAGCAGGATTTTTTTATAACCCGTGCATTTTAAAGCTGACTCGATTTGAGATTTTTCAGGCATCTGGTGTGTTTTAGAACTCTTTTTCCATAGTTCGAATAAGTTTCCAACTGTTATATCAAAGGCCCCTTTAGTTAATTCAGAAAAATAGACTGACTGCTCTGTCAGATTTATAAACTCAGCAGGCACAGAAACAGGAGATATAGAAGCATTCAGATTTACTTTGGTAAGTACACTGTCTTCCCTGTAGTTACTGAATAAAAAATCTATCTGGTTTAATCTTTCCTGGGACTCCCTTACTGCCTTTTCGCAAATCGGTTTTTTCTTGCAGTACAGCTTGTACTGAAACTCAGAGCCCATAATATAAAAAGTCCTTACATAAAGAATCTCTGTTGGTTTGTAGCATGAGGCTGTCAGCAATATTAACAGGAAAGGGAGGAATATTTTCATCGGTAAAGTATAAACAAATATCTTTATACTTAATATCAATATTTTGATTTTAAAAGCCAGTGACCTGCAAGTATCATCAGGGATGCAAACATAAGAAGATAAAAAAGTATTCCCGGCCAGCTCGGCTCCCTGAATACAAAAGTACCGCCCAGGACTGAGATAAGTATTACTGCCATAAACAGTATAAGGTATGTGGATTTTTGCATTTAAAATATGTTAACTTTATGATTAATAAAGTATTTCCCGTTTTATCAATTATGTAAAATTTTAATTTAAAATTATGAAACCTATACAGAAAGAGTTCAGTTTAACACCGAGAAAAAGAGGATTTCACTTAATTACAGGAGAAGTGCTTGAAAACATTCCTGAATTAAATGAACTGGAAGTTGGAATTGCACATATATTTATTTGCCACACCTCAGCTTCTCTAACATTAAATGAGAATGTCTCACCTGATGTTCTTTCAGATTTTGAAAGCCACTTTAACGTAATGGTCCCGGAAAATGCAGATTACTATAGGCATACTTTAGAGGGTAGTGATGATATGCCGGCACATATTAAATCGTCCTTACTTGGAAGTTCATTGACCGTACCGGTTAAAAACGGAAGGTTTAATTTAGGAACTTGGCAGGGAATCTACCTTTGTGAACACAGGAATAATGGTGGGCCGAGAAAGATTGTGGTAACAATCTTAAGTTAATAGTTTAAGACAACAAGCCCAGGCCTTTAATAATGGTACTCCTGAATACTTCAATCCCATGAGTCCCTCCGTTTACAGCTTTCCTTGCTTCTTTATAACTCTTTCTAAGCAGTGCATCTTTAATACGCATTTCCTTATCTTTTAAAAAAAGTGCAAGAACCCTTGCAGCTATAAGAGGGTCGTTAGCTTTGTCAGGATTTTTAATAAGCTCAGTACCAATTTTTAACTTTTTACTATAAATAGTGTAGTTATGTTTACCCGTAAGTTGTATAAACCCCCTGCCCTTGTATTTTGCACCGTCACCCTTTTTTCCATTACCAATGTCAGTCCTGAAATCATAAAGGTCATACGGTTCACCTCCGGGTGAAGTGTTCCACCTGGATTTGAATTCACTTATTGGTTCAAACCCTGCTGATTCGGCCTTTATTGTTGCAAGGGCCATAAGCACCATATGCCTGTCCGTAAGATCCTTTTCTTTTAGCGCCTTTAATACGGAGGGTAGGTACTTTTCGATGTTCCTTTTTACCCTGGTTGTTTTTGAAAATAGTTTAGATACAAGGCTGACTGTAACCTTTGAAATAATATCATCGGGACTAACCTTAATATTTTTAGGTACAGGCTTTGGTTTTACTCTCAAATCCCTGCTCTTAAACAGTATGCCAAGTGTTTTGGGGCCGACAATACCGTCCGTTAGCAGTTTCTGGCTCCTTTGAAAGTTGATTACCGCAATTTCAGTAGCCCTACCGAATATACCGTCGATCTTTCCCGGGGAAAAACCAATATCCTGCAGCCTTGACTGTACTTCTTGTACATCATTACCCTTTGAACCTCTTTTTAGCATTGCCATAATAATCTCCTGCTAGTTTTATAGAATATCTCAATAAGCCGGTATTATTTCGCCCGTCCCGCCGTAAATCTCCAGCTCAAAACCATCGGGGTCAAGGAAATGATATGCCCTTGATTTACCGTCCTCACTTACTTTGATTTCTACAAATTCAACTCCCCTGCTCTCAAGTATATCTTTTGCTTCCTCCACATTTTCCACACGGAAAGCAATATGAGATACAGATTCAATAACAGTTTCGTCAACATTTTTCTGACTGTCCTCAGTAAGAGCAACAAATGACTTTTCTTTTTTCCCAAGAAATGATTTTTTATCACTGCCGTCATTCCTGCCGTCATATAAAACCACCAGGTTCAGGGTTTCCGTATAAAATTTAATAGATCTGTCCATATCTTTTACAACAATAGCAATATGGTCCAGCCCGGAAATAAATTGGTCATTACTTTTTAATTTTTTTAGAATATCCATAATCCTCAGCCTCTTTTTTTAATAAAACTAAAATTTTTAAAGGTTTTTGTAAACATTTTCAGTACCTTATTTATTTAAACATATATTAACAAATTTTTACTATATTATCGTCATGAATATTAAACTTTTACTTTTAACATTTACTTTTCTTATGATCCCACTTTTCGGATCTGCAAAAAATTGCGAAGACTGCTCGGCGAGTAAACCCTGCAAGATAGTTGTTCCCAAGGGCGACAAGTGCAACACCTGTGACATAAAGGTCCATTGTTCGGATGAGTTTTGGTACCAGCTTGATAAGAACTGCACCTACCTGGACTGTACACTCTTTACTCCTATTGAAAATCCGTTCGAACAGGAAAGTACAGAGTAAAAAATAAATATTTTTTTCTTAATATTGATTAATGCATCACTTCTGATAACCTGAAAGAAATGCCCGACAACTCTGAAAAAACTAAAATTGTAATAATTGGGGGAGGTTTTGCCGGCGCAAAATGTGCAAAGACCCTCTCAAAAAAACTTGATCTTAAAACAAATGAGATAATTCTTTTTAATAAGGAAAACCATATGGTTTTTCATCCGCTGCTTGCGGAAGTAGTCGGGGGATCACTCGACTCTGACCATGTCACAACACCTTTAAGGCAACTACTGCCAAAAGTTCAGTGCCGTACCGAAGAAGTACATCAGATTGATCTTGAAAACAGCACCGTTTCATATGAAAACAACAACTCGACTTTCGACAGCATAAAATACGGCTATATTGTCATTTGCTGCGGTTCCGCGGTAAACCTTAGCATAATTCCCGGTATGCAGGACCATGCATTCCCAATTAAAACGGTAGGCGACGCAATTGCACTTAGGGTCCACGTAATAGAACAGCTCGAAAAAGCAGAAGTTGAAGAAGACCCCACAGTAAAAAAGCACCTCTTGTCTTTCATTATTATCGGCGGTGGATTCAGTGGTGTGGAAGTTGCAGGTGAGATAAACGACCTTGTAAGGGCTTCAAACAGATACTATCAAAACATTGATGAAAAAGATGTAACTGTAACAGTTGTACATGGTCAGGACCAGATACTTCCCGAGGTAAGCCCCTCCCTTAGGGATTTTGCACAGAAAAAAATGGAAAAAGCAGGCGTGACTTTTGTCCTGGGCACAAATGCAAGCTTTGTAACCAATAAAGGTGTTGGTTATGGCGAGAACCATATAGTTGAAGGAAACACAGTGGTTGCTGCCGTTGGAAATACAATGCCCTCAGTGATTAACCGCCTTTCGGCTGAGAAAGAAAGGGGAAGAATATTAAATGAGCCTGATATGAGAATTAATGGTTTCAAAAATGCATGGGCTATAGGTGACTGCGCCTGGACCATTAACAGCTATGATAACAAACCTTGCCCCCCAACCGGGCAGTTTGCAGAGAGGCAGGGAAACCAGACCGCTCAAAACATTATCAGGGTAATGAAGGGTGAGGAAACCAAACCATTTATATTTAATCCGATAGGCCTGTTATGCTCAATAGGCGGTAATAATGCCGTTGCAGAAATAAAAGGTATAAGGATTTCCGGTTTTTTTGCCTGGTTTATGTGGAGGGCTATATACCTTTTTAAACTTCCTAAATTTTCTAAAAAAGTAAAAGTGGGTCTTGACTGGGGATGGGACATATTTTTTGACAGAGACCTCGCACATACAAAAATCCAGCAAACCGACACTGTTGCCAAGGCACATTATGAGCCGGGGGACTATATATTCAGGCAGGGAGAAAATTCCAACAATTTTTATATTCTCGAAAAAGGCGAAGTTGAGGTTACGAGGGTCAAACCTCCGGAAACAAAGGAAGAAGTCATTGCGGTCCTTGGTGAGAATGATTTTTTTGGTGAAATGTCCTTACTGCAGGGAACGCCCCATACAGCAAGTGTAAAGGCAAGGACCGTTATTGAAGTACTCGTAATGGGAAAACATGTATTCGAAAAAACAAGCACTATAAAACCCTTCAGAAAATTAATCGAGGAAACAATAAAAAGAAGGGGTGTTAATATATGGCAAAAAATGCCGCTTATACACGATTTGCTTGAAAAAATGATGGTTTCCGAGCTAATGGACCCGGTAGATAATGTTATTGACAGCAGTGAGACATTTGAAAAAATCCTTGAAAGTTTTAATGACAATTCAAAAGATTTTTACTGCATTGTAAAAGACGAGAAGCTCGAAGGTGTCGTGACAAGGTCAGACCTGTTCAGGGCAATTGAGTCCGGTGCAAGAAAAAACAGCACGGTTGGCGAATATATGGTTAAGGACCCGATTGCAGTCTCAGAAACGGACAATGCTCTAACTGCAGCCACAACAATGAAAGAACATGGAATAAAAAGACTGTTTGTTGTTAATAATTTTATTGATAACAAACTGACAGGTTATATCAGGGCAGAAAAACTACTTTACATTACCATTAAATCATTATAAAACTATTTATATATGGACGATAATACAGAGAAGAAATTTACTAACTTTTCTGAATTTTACCCGTTTTACCTTTCCGAACACGGAGATAAGTTTAACCGCAGGCTGCATTTTGCAGGTCTTCTTACCACTTTATTAATCCTTGTTGTTTCTATTCTCACACAAAAATGGGGCTTATTGATTTTATTGCCATTTTTTGGTTACGGTTTTGCCTGGTTAGGTCACTTCTTTTTTGAAAAAAACAAACCCGCTACTTTTAAATACCCCCTCTACAGTATTATGGGAGATATTGTAATGTTTAAGGACATTTTAACGGGGAAAATAGAGTTGTAGTCAGGTCAGATAATAAAAAACAGTATTTTTCTTACTTCTATAATGTTAGTATAATTAATACGTATGTTAAGCAAAACGGTTGGGTCTTATAAAATAATAGAAAAGATTGCTTTCGGCGGTATGGGAGTTGTATATAAAGGAATCCATACACGGCTGGAGCAGTTTGTCGCTATCAAGGTGCTTTCTCCACAGTTTGCATCAAACCAAAACATGAAAAGCAAATTCCTGAGTGAAGCCAAGATCCAGGCCCAGCTCCTTCATCCTAATGTCGTAAACATAATGAATTTTATAGAAGAAGATGATGAGACCTATCTCATTATGGAATATATAGACGGTGAAACACTGGAAGAACTGCTTCAGAGAAAAAGTAAGCTTTCAATCGAAGAAGCCCTGCATATATCAAGGGGTATTTTAAGTGCACTCAACTATATGCACTCCAAGGGACTTGCACACAGGGACATAAAGCCCAGTAATATAATGTTTAACAAAGAAGGTGTTGTTAAGGTTACTGATTTTGGTATTACAAAAATTATCGGTGATGACAAAAATACCAAGTCCGGCCTTGTAGGTTCATATACCTATATGTCACCCGAACATATTCTTGGAGAAGACGTTGGCATTGAATCAGACATATATTCATTTGGTATAACTCTTTACAGGATGGTTACGGGGCAGGTGCCGTTTAAAGGTAATACCGAATATGCAATTATGAAAGGCCATTTGGAAAATCCCAGGATACCTCCCTGGATAATTAATCCTGAATTACCTAGAAAGCTTGGAAAAGTAATATTAAAAGCCATATCAAGAAATCCAAAGGACCGCTACCAGGACACTGACGAACTTGTCCACGATCTTGATAAGTCACTTGAGCCGGGTCTCTTTTTTGATCCTGCTGAACTGCTTGGATATAAAAACCTTCTAAATAAAGTTAAAACAAATACCTCTTATTTTATTAATGTTCACAAAATGAAAACTGCAACCCCGGTAATGCTTGCATTCTTAATACTGCTAATTACCTTCGGGTTTAGTTTCTCTGACAACTATATTTTAAAAGAATCCGGCAACTCCTCAGTGTTGGCAACAGAGTTTGATTTTGATACTTTGTACAATGAAAACAATGTTAGTGATGTGTCCTGGGAATACATTGTATCAGGCCTTTCCAATACTGAATCTTTGGTAGAGGATAAAAAAAGTTATTTTGCTAAATCAAAGAAAAAAGATTCTTCAAAACTTGATAATAACCGACAGCGGATATACTTGGGTAATTACACATATACCAATATAGATGATGATATTGAAGATGAAAGTCTGAAAAGTACCCTAAAGAGAACTAAAATTCTTCCAATGCCTTAAATTAGTTGTTAAAACTTACCTCGTAATACTCTTTTTTTAATATTTACTTGTCCATTGACCTTTTTAACGCATTACCAAGCTCATTCATATCATAAGGTTTATGGAGTAAATCCTTGAATCCATATTGCTGATATTCCTTAATTACCGGATTATTTAAATATCCGGTAGATAATATCGCTACTACCCCGGGATTAATCTCTTTTAATTTTTCAATTGCATCTATCCCCTGTAGTTCACCATTAACTGTGAGATCAATCAGCACAGCGTCAAAGGCTTTACCGTTACTAAAGGATTTCTCATATTTCACAACTGTTTCTTCTGCATCACCGGCATAATCCACATCGTATCCCAGCCTGTTTATCATAGCAATTACCGTATCCCTTACCAGGACATCATCTTCCATAATAAGGATCTTCCCTTTACCTGAAACAATCTTTTCAACTTTTTTCTCTTCTTTAGTTTCCACTTCGGCAATTGCTGGTATATAAATAGTTGTTATTTTACCGGAGCCTGTATCGGGACTTGTTTCAAGGTAACCACTGTGCCTTTCAATTATTGAGTGTGATGTCGCAAGCCTTATTCCACTGCCCTCACGGCTATTGGGATTTAAGGGGTCAATTTTTACTTTTTCTGTATCCTTGTTTATACCAAGCTGTTTACAGTGAATATCAATCTTCACGTACTTTCCGCCAGGTGTAAGTGCAAGGGAATGTTCACTTCCAATTGTCAGGTTAGAGGCAACTATATTTATTAAACCACCTTTTAACAATAACTCTTTGCCATCAGTAACTATGTTGTTTATTACCTGTCCCAACTGTGCCTGATCTGCTTCAACCTGCCACAGGCCGTCTGTAATGTTAAATTGGAGCATAATATTGGATTCACCTAAAGTCGATATCGCAAATTCTTTTAATAATCCGTCGATTGCTACTGTTTTTTTAACCGGGTCTCCACCCTGCGTAAGACTAAGGAACTGTTTTGTAAGGTCTTTTGCCTCAAATGCAGCATCCTCGGCGAGCTTTAAATTCCCAAATATTTTATTTGATGGTTTCAGCGTTACACGTGCAAGAGACAAGTTACCCAGAATACTGCTAAGCAGGTTGTTAAAATCATGGGCTATGCCTTCCGCAAGCGCTTCAAGAGACTGCAGCTTTTGGTTTCTGAGTGTTTCCCTTTCAATTTTCTTTCTCTCGATACCGTATCTCATCGACCGCAGCAGCAGGTTTGTTTCAAAATTACCTTTGACAAGGTAGTCCTGCGCACCCTGGTGCAGTGCCCTCAGTGCAAGCTCCTCATCATCAAGCCCTGTTAATACAATCACTGGTATCTCCGGAAACTCTCCCCTGAGTTTCATACAGGTTTCAAGCCCCTGGCTATCCGGCAGTGTCAGGTCAAGAAGCACTAAATCAAAATCCTCAAGTCCAAGTGTTTCAATGGCAGAAGACAGGTTGTCCACAGTATAAATATCAAATTTTAGTGTTGGGACATCATGCAGTGTTTCCTGCACCAGTCTCGCGTCACCTGGATTATCCTCTACCAACAATAGTTTTAATGTTTTTACATCCATAATTTATTTACCTTGTTGGCAATTTAACAATACTAAGCCAAAAATCCTCTATAGATTTAACTACATCAATAAACTGACCCAGGTCAACAGGTTTACTTACATAGCAGTTTGCATTAAGGTCATACACTTTTAAAATATCTTCTTCAGCCTGCGAAGTTGTAAGAACAACTACAGGTATTTTTTTTAACTCCGGGTCTTTCTTTATATCCAGCAATACCTCTCTGCCGTCTTTCTTCGGCAAGTTAAGGTCCAGCAATATAAGGTCCGGTGTTGGTGAATCTTTATACTCATTTTCTTTTTTTAAAAAAGATATTGCCTGTACACCATTTTCAACAATACTTAATTTATTGTGCACTTTACCTTCTTTAAGGACTTCTTGTGTTAATCTGACATCGCCCGGGTTATCCTCAACGAGTAGTATCTCAATTGGACTGCTTACCGTGTTTTTTAACAAAACTAAATCCCTCCCCTTTTCGGAATTGTGAAATGGAACGTGCTTCCATTTCCGGGTTCCGAATTTACCCAGATATCACCTTCATGTCTTAACACAATTTTTTTACAAATCGCGAGCCCTATACCTGTACCCGCATAATCTGCTTTCCCGTGAAGCCTTTGAAAAATTACAAATATTCTTTCATAGTATTCAGATTCAATACCTATCCCGTTGTCCTTAACCGCAAAAACCCAGCAGCTTCCATCATCCTCTGCACTAATTTCAATCTCGGGTTTTTTGTCTTTACAAAATTTAAGGGCATTTCCTGTAAGGTTCTGAAAGAGCTGACTAATCTGTGTCTTATCCACAACAAACTGGTCGGGGAGCCTTCCCAGGGTGATTTTTGCATCACTTTCATTTACTGCTACTTCCAGATTTTTCAGAACACCACTAATAAGGTCTTTACAGTTAATAACTTCAAATGGTTTTCCACGGGTACTTACCCTGGAATATGTAAGCAGGTCATTTATCAGAATCTGCATACGTTTTGCACCATCTACAGCATAAAAAATAAAATCAGAAGCATCCTTGTCAATTTGATCCTTATACCTTCTTTCGAGCAGGCCAAGGTAACTACCCACCATTCTTAGCGGCTCCTGCAGGTCATGTGAAGCTACATAAGCAAATTGTTCAAGTTCTTCGTTGCTTCTTTCAAGTTTAGCTGCATATTCCTTGAGATCTTCTGCTGCTTTTTTCTTCTCAGTTATATCGTGCATTGCTACCGAGTAGCCTATCAGGTCACCGTCAAGGTCCCTGAGAGAATTAATCATAATATTTGCCCAGAAACTGGTTTTATCATTTTTTACAATCCACACATCATGCTCATAAGCATTTTCACTGGATGCTGTTTTTAGGCAGTTTGAAGGAATTCCGGAATCAATATCATCTGTAAAGTAAAATTTGGAATAAGGTTCTCCCAGAATTTCCGATTCTTTGTAGCCAATTAGTTTTTCTGCACCACTGTTCCAGTTTTCAACATACCCGTCATTATCAAGCATAAATATTGCAGAGTCTTTAATGTTAGCTATCAGCAGTTTGTTGTACTCTTCACTTTTAAAAAGTGCTTCGGCCTTTTGCGCATTATCCACAGCTGACTGTATCTGCTTTGAAATACTTTCTAATAATACAAGTTCATCCTGGTCAAATGCTTCAGTTTTTGATGAGGTGATTACCTGTACTCCGACAACATTGTCCTGGTTATAAATAGGGACTGAAAGATAACTCTTAATACCCATCTTAACACCGGCTTCACCTATTGCATCGTCAAGGCCCGTATCTGGCACATAACGCGCCTGTTCTTCAAGGACTGTCTTCCATACAAGACCTTTACCATAAGGTATTACATCTGCCCTTTCCATATATTTTTTTGTAAATCCCCTGTGTGCTTTCATAACTGCCGTATCACCTTCAATCATATATACAGCAGCATGTTTAACAGCGTCTACATTCTTACTTAAAGCATTTACAGCATTATCAAAAACTTCTTCAAGGTATATAGACTTATGAACACTTTGGGTCACAGAACTTAATATGTTTTCATAATTGTTTTTCTTGGATAGGTCCTCATAAAGCTTTGCTTTTGAAATTGCAATTGAGATCTGGTTTGTAATTGAGATAAACAGTTCAACCTGCTCTTTAGAATATTTTTGCACATTGTAGCTAATAAACCATACTATGCCCTCAACACTGTTATGAATACTCAACGGTATGCCAAGTACACAATGCCACCCTACTTTTTTTCCTGCGGGGCCGAGGTCAGGGTCATTTTGAACGTTCTCAACATGGTGCATTTGTCCTGATTCAATAATTTTCCATGTTAGTCCAACACCGGAAGGTACGCTGGAAGCTTTTTTTAAATACTCTTTTGGAAAATTCCTGTGGTCCTGGATTACTGCATTGCCCGTCTTGCTATCCACCAGGCAAATGCCTGTAACATCAACATTATCAATTGCAATTATCTCATCCAATGCCTCTTTATAAACTTCTTTAACATCAAGAGTTTTATGAACAAGCCCGGTTAGTTTGTTTAAAAGCTCCAGGTGACTATTTCTGGAGTTGAGCTCTTCCGCTTTTTTTGCATTTATTAATGCCACCCCAATTTGCCAGGATAAATCCTCTATTAATTTTATATCGTCACTACTAAAAGCATTTTTTCTTTTTGAATGAAGGTTTATAGACCCAACTGTTTCCCCTTCTACACTAAGCGGTACACATATATAACTTTTAGATCCTACCTTTCTTCCTGCCGGGCCAATATTTTTATCTTTGTCTATATCATCACAGATTACATTTTGTTTATTTATTATGGTGTTCCATGTAAATCCTTTTGGCTTTTGAATAGATTTAACTACAGAAATAAAATATTCCTGTTTTTCATATCCTCTAAATGCCCTCATCACTGCATTGTCATCTTCTACAAGATATATTGCAACATGAGAGCACTGTTTTAAGTTCTTTTTTATTGAATCAACCGCATTTTCAAGCACATCATCGAGCTTTATAGATTTATGTACACTCTGTACAATACTACTGATAATAGATTCGTACCTGCTCTTTGCAGATAGCTCTTTTAGATTCCCCTTAATTTTCAGTTCGGACTGCGTAAGCGCCTCTGCTTTCCTGGCATTATCAATGGCTGTCTGAATCTGCTGGGCAACTATTTCAGTTACTTTTAAATCATCATCTGTAAATCCGTTAATTTCTGAAGATGTTACAGCCAGCACACCAATTGTTTCTGACCCGTGAAACAGGGGAATAGAGATGTAACTTGAAATTCCCATCTTGATTCCGGCCTGGCCAATTGTTTCGTCACTGCGTGTATCAAGCACAAAAAGTGATTGCATATCCAGTATTGTTTTCCAGATGAGGCCTTTACCCCTGGGAATTCTGGAGGCGTTTTTTATATAATTTTTAGAAAAACCCCTGTGTACCTGCATTACAGCTTCATCATTTTCAATTAAGTATATTGTTGCATGCATTACAGAATCGATATTTTTGCTTATTGAATCAACTGCATATTCAAGGACGTCTTTTAGATTCAGGGATTGATGTACACTTTGTGTAACAGAACTGATAATTGCTTCGTAATTACTGATTTTTGAAGTTTTAACTAAATTCTGGGTTAAAATTGTTTCTATTCTTTTTCTTTCTTCAATTTCGTTTTTGAGGTCAAGATTTAGTTTTTCAAGTTCTGCGGTCCTTTCACGTATCTTGTGTTCCAGGTCTTCAACAGAAACTCTATGATCTGTAGATTTTGTATGAAGCGTGGTTTCAAGTTTTTTTGTTTCCTTATCGAAATTATAGTAGGTGCTGTTTATGGTTGATAAGAAATTATCAATATCTTCAGGAAGATCATTTGTCACTTTGACCTTGAGATGTTGTTTTATCTGCTTTTTTAGTAATCTATGTAAATTGTCATTCATATGCTAAATCTCTCAGAAATATTAATATTTCTGACTCAATACCAAAATTAACTAACCAATTCTAAGACGGAAAAGAGTTATAAAAAGTCCCCATTATTAATAAAACTTGCATTTTTGATGCCAATAAATCTAATTAACTAAATTACAGTTAATTAATGCCCATCTCATAAGCAAATTTTTAATAATATATAAATTTTAAGCCCAAAACATAAAAATGATTAGGATTATTTAAGTATTAAAGAAATTAGAGTGTGTGAATTTTAAGGGTAATAATTTAGAATTTGAGACTTTTTTGAACAAATAGTACGAAAATTGTAATTATTTATACTCGTTTAAATTAAAAATAAGTTTAAAAGTGAAGAAGAATATAGATATAAACCTACGGGATTTAGATATTATAAGCCTAATTTTTTTTATACTTGAATGTTACAACCCCGCAATTCTTGCAGTTAAATGCATGAAGTATCGGCCTTTTACTCCAAAAAATAGTGCCTGGTAGTACGGTCAGCATATTTGGAAGTCCTACAGGTGCTATTGTTCTCTCCAGTTAATACCGCCCACCCCCGGTATATATCCTTCAATCATCGTGCTGCTGCATTCAGGGCAAATTAACTCATCTACTGCATCATAGAAAGCTTTTTTTAAATTAAAATAACATCAAATCGAAATTATAGTTACCATTGACTACATTTTTATAGAAAAATCTTAATCAATAATCATTATCTGGTACTTGACATTTAATGAAAATAGTAGTTTTATAATAGGGTGGAAGTATAAATACTTTCATGATTTAGACCTTTTAGAGGAGATCATTAATGGGCACAACAAACAAAATTAAAATTTTTGCAGCGTTTTTTGTAATTCTACTTTCAGCTTCATGCGCAAAGACTGTAGACCTGACTGCTGATTCTGATCCAACACCTCCAGAGGTTGAATTACTGATCAACAGAGTTCCAGTTACTACACCTGAGGATGAACCCCTGGTTATTAGCATGCAGCTTTCACAGAATATTCAGTTGCTTGGTACTGCAATTGACGAAGAGTCCGGTGTAAAACATGTAAGCGTTGGCACAGCATTGACATATACATGTCTTGATAAAGAGGACAGGAAAGTATATTCCGGTGCAGGCGAATGGTCTTCACACAAGAATGTTCCGGGAATGCTAAAAAGGACTGATGTTGTTACTGAAAGACTTGCATCACACAATTTCAGACTTATTTACCTAAGAGACCAATGTGACAGAGATGAGCTTTTCTTGAATGCTGAAGGGGAGTTATACGTTTCTGCAAGAAACTACTTTGGGAAGCTAAGTCAAAAAACCTACAAAGTGATTTTCCAGCCCAACGATCCATATAACGATTAATAAGTAAGTTATTTCTGAATTATAAACCTTGAAGTTCAAGGTCACGCATTTTACGTGGGCCTGAAGTCATTTCGTTTTTCTTATTACCATAACTACTCAGAACGGCTCCGAGTATCATTTCAATTTTACTCATGACTTCCACGGGGGAGTTTGCTTTTTCAATATAACCAACAGCACCTAGATCCAGGCCTGCACTGATTTTTTCTACCTGTATTACACCGGTAATAAGTATAACAGGGACCTTTTTTAATTTATCGTTACTTTTAATAACCCTTAAAAATTCCACACCATCCATCTCGGGCATATTAATATCCAGTAGTATTAAGTCAGGTTTTCTTGTTTCATTCAGATGCTCCAATGCCGATTTACCGTCTGTAGCTGTTTCGACTTGAAACCCTTTCATTTCCAGCAGTTCGCTGTATAAATTTCTTAAGAGTTCTTCATCTTCAATTACTAAAATCCTTGGCATTGCTATCTCCTTTTACAACTAATTAATCCCACAATCATTAATTATTGCAAATTACATACCAACTATAAGGATTTTAAGTAAATAATGGTATAACATGACTTAATTATTGAATATTTATATAGAACATAGTTATTACCAAACTAGTCATTTTTAATTATCAAATCAAGAGAAGTTACAATATTTGTCAAATTGGAAAGAAATGTTACAGTGAATAAAAAGTGTAATTTTTATATATCGGCTTTTATTGTATTTATTTTATTTAAGGTTTTTCTTTTCCTGCGGGCTTTTTGTTTCTTTATTTTATCTACCTTTTTTTGTGCAGGTGAATCACTTCCAAGAACAATCTGCTGAAACCTGTTTAACAGTTCCCTTCTTGCAAAGAACCTGTTTAAGAGTTGTGATCTTTCTTTGTCGTATTTTACGGTAATACCGGTAGGTATATGTTTAATGTTCACACAGGTACTGTTTTTATTTACGTTTTGGCCTCCCTTGCCACTGGATTTTACAAATGTCTCCAGGAGGTCTTTTTCAAAAATTTTAAGCTCATCCATTCTTTTTATTAGAGCTTTTTCTTTCTCAATGCTGACATTAAATTTACCCATATCAGGTCTTTCACTTTAAAAAAAGAAGCTTTAATAAATCCCTTCTTGACACTATTCCAACCAGCTCCTCACCTTTAAGTACGGGTACCCTGTGTATATTGTATTTCATAATTTTTTCAATAAGATCGGCAATTGTTTCCTCCCCCTGTATAGAGATTGGAGGTGTAGACATAATTTCTTTTACTTTCATTGTTTTTGCATTTTTATACATCTCTTCGATACCGCCGTCATTAAGCCATTTCCCAAAAAGTTGCGGGGCGTGGTTTCTGGAAAAAGGTATTAATTTTTCTTTACCGGCAAAATCCGTTTCAGATAAAAAACCAACAAGTTTCCCATCTTCATCTAATACGGGGAGACAGCCTACATTTTTTTCAAGCATCTTAACAGCAACTTCACTGAGTGTATCTTCTTCATTTGCAGTATGAACGGATGTGACCATTATATCTTTAATTTTTTTCATTTAAATCCTCCAAAAGTTTTTCATTCTCTCTGATAGATTCCTTTCGCTCTGAATTATTTTCTTTAATATTTTTAATAGTCTTTCCAATTTCAGCCATAGATACGCTGTTTTCAGGACGCTTTACTAAAGTAGATTTTACATAAAGTAGTGCATATATTAAAATTGAGACCAGTATAACAATTGATAATATAAGCCTGAGCATATAATCTTACTTTCCTTGAAAGCAGAATTTGTGGATATATAATATCACATATGAATACAGATGAAATCAAATCTTTAATAGAAGAAGGGTTAGCCACATCCTTTGTAAATGTAGTAGGAGACGGTACTCATTTCGAGGCAATAATTGTATCGAGTGAATTTGAAGATAAAATACTGATCGACAGGCACAAACTTGTTTACAGTACACTGGGTGAAGCTATGAAAGAAGCAATACATGCACTTTCAATGAAAACATACACACCTCAGCAATGGGAAAATATTCAGCAAAAAGGAGCTTAAAATGTCAGATATGGCAAAAGAAAAAATTAAAAACCAGATTGAAAACAACAGTGTATTACTATTTATGAAAGGGTCCAGGGACATGCCCATGTGCGGTTTTTCAGCAAAGGTAGTTGAAATATTAAATACCTATAATAAAGAGTATGAAACAGTGGATGTACTACTTGACCCTGAAATAAGACAGGGAATCAAAGACTACTCAAACTGGCCCACAATACCCCAGCTTTATGTTAACGGGCAGTTTGTCGGTGGTTGTGATATTTGCATTGAAATGTTCGACAATGGCGAGCTTGAGACATTAATAAATTCAGCCCCATAACAACCGCCATTGCCGAAAGATTGTGTTAAATATATTCCTGGTAGTAATCAGAAAGCCTTTCTCTAAGAAACAGTCTTGCCCTTAGTGCCCTTGATTTTACTGCGGGCAAAGAAAGATCAAGAATATCTGCCACTTCCTGGTTAGGAAGACCTTCTACATCTTTTAGCTGAAAAACACTTTTATATTTCTCAGGCAGTTCATCTATGGCTTCTTCAAGCTTGGTGTTCCCCTCTTTACTAAGAATCTTGTCTTCCGGGACATTACTCCAGTCTTTTAGAAATACATCCTGTAAATTGCCGGATTCATCAAATCGTGTCAGGTCTTCTATCTTCATTTCATTATCGTTAACCTTCTTTTTCGAGCGCAGGTACATAAAACTTGTATTCATTGCGACTTTATAAAGCCAGGTTGTAAACTTGGAATCATTCCTGAAGCTTTTAAGGCTCTGTACCAGTATGATAAATACATTCTGCAGTACTTCTTCTGCTGCAGTCATATCACCGGTAATCCTGTATGCCGTTCTGAAGATCTTATCGCCATGCCTGTCTACAAGTTCATTAAATGCTCCCTCCAGGGAGTCATTTACGTACATTTGTACAAGCTCTTCATCACTCAGGCATTTATAGTAGTTAAGCTCAAGAGAATGAAGCATCCCTTCCTTTTTTACCTTGTCTACTACTTCCCTGCAATCCAGTGTGTTATTTAACATGACTAAACCTCCTGTTATTTGACCAGTCATCTATATATACGTCAAAAAATATATTTTAGACTTCTTCACAACTACATATTGATAAATTTCTTACTACGCATCCTAAATTTTTTACTATCTCAGGATCATTAAAAGTTTTACCCATTAGTGAAATCCCTTCCATATATGCAATTATGCTCTGCGCTGTTGCATAACTGTTAGTATTTCCGGGTAACTCTCCCCTTTCTACTGATTTATTTATAATCTTTTCAAAACAGTCTATCCATTCCCTGAAAATATTTTCTATAACTACTCTTATTTCTTCTTCCTGTGTACTTAGCTCAAGAGCAAGGTTCCCAAAGGGACATCCTGATAAACATCCGTTGCTTTTCTTTGAACTAACACTCATTTCATATGATTTATTTAATAATGAATCAAATTTGTCCTCAAGGCTCAGGTCAGACTCAATTAATGGCACAATAATGTTGTCCCTGTAGTAATCCCACATAGCCTTAAGGGAAATAATGGTCAGTTCTTTTTTTGAGTCAAAGAAGTGATAAAAACTGCCCTTTTTTACGCCTGCATGGTCACAAAGCTCCTGCACACCGACTGAAGAGTAGCTCCTGTTGCTTATCAGGTCGATTGCACTGTCTATTAATTTGTCTTTTGCTTCGCTTGTTCTGCCCATTGTTTTTCCTATTAGTTGACCAGTTGGTAAAATAATAGCACTATATAAAAAATATGTCAAGAAAGTTTTTTATTTTATTTTTGGTACGAAAAAGGGCCTGCAGGTGGTATCACCTACAAGCCCTTTAAACTTCTTTTAAGCTGTCATTGCGAATGTAATGAAGCAATCTCCTGTTTCAGGGGATCGCCCGCGATGACCTTTATTTCTTTTCTTTGTTTACTTCTCCCTTCTTAGTCTCCTTGTGAAGATCCTTAGTAGTACCAGTCCAGGGATCAGGGCAAACACTGCTAGTGTTCCAAAGCTCCTTGTTCCTGCTGCTGCTACCGTACATCCCGTATCTTCATCAACTACTCTGAAGCCCTGCAGTACTATCAGCGGCTGCGCCAGTTCCGGTGCTTCCAGCCTGTACTGTACAAATCTTGTTAGGTCTCCATCGTTTGTCTCTATTCCGGAGGCAAACACGTCTACTATCAGATCCACACTTGAGCCCATTATAAAGTTTGTTATCGTACACTCAAACCTTATTGTCTCATCATTTAGTGGGAACGGACCGCCCTGACTTACTGGTACACAGTTTCCTATGTCTGGCTCAAGGAATGCATTTTGTACTGTTAATCCTTCATCCTCTGAGATAAAGATCGTTAGCACGCTCAGATTCTGCTGGATCGTTAGGTCTTCTACTGCACTACTTAGGCTCAGTAAGTTTAGGTTCCTTACAGTATTTACTACTGACTCCGTTAACCCGTCAGCTATCTGGATTAACTGCTGACATACAAACTCCAGTGTTCCTTCCTGTCCGCAGCTGTCTCCGCCGTTATCATCATTGTTGTCATCATTATTATCGTCGTTATCATCGTTATCGTCGTTGTTATCATCATCGTCATCATCATCTCCGCCAGGTGTGCAGGCTAGTGTACAAACACTATTACCGGCAAGAGTGATGTTTGTTGTATTTGTCATTCCTGTGCAGTCTCCGCCCCATAAAAATGACTGTCCAAGTACCGTCTCCGTTGCTGTTAACGCTACGTTTGTGCCGCCGGGGAAGCTATCCATACATACGCCGCCTCCCATGGAATCACAGTCAAGTATTGCACCTGGGTTTGAGGATACTGTGCATTCCCCTGTTACAGTTACATCCAGCGTTACAGGTGTATTGTCCGTATTGGTTACAGTACAGGTTATTACTTCTCCTGCCTCAAGATCTACCATGATTGTTCCGGTTGCACTCATTTCACCTGTATCACAAGCTATTGCTGTTGTGAAATTGGCTGCTGCTGCTTCCGTTATCGTGTATGTTCCGGGAAGGAGCACATTACATGTGTTTGACTGCCCGTCTGCAAGCATAAACGAATCAAGGTCACATCCTCCTGTTGGAAGTCCGGGGCCTGTTACAGTAAAGCTGAAGTCTGTCATGTCTCCTGCAGGTACTGTTGCTTTTGCTACTGTTATTGTGCCTGCAAGCCCGCCTATCTCTCTTGCTCCTACTGTTCCGTTGGCTACCCCTATCGGAGGCCTTGGATTACCTATTGCATCTGTTGTTACAGGGTCTCCTGCCACATCTTCAAGAGGTGGAGGGATTGTGTCAACTATTGGGCTTCCTTCTAGCGGCGGGCATGTTTCTATACAGCCGCCGAATGCTCCAAGCACTCCTAACTCTGGGTCTAGTCCCTCATCACTGTTTACAAGTAAGTTACAGCTTACATCCGTTGACCAGTTATGTCCCAGGTCATTTACTCCGCCTGAGCAGTTGTTGTTCTGTTCTGCCTGGAATACTGTGTTTATTAAGTTCGTATTGGATCCTGTTGCAGGTACGTTTCTAAATGTACTTCC